>PPYF01129281.1_pt1 | contig 72151 bp, 54 predicted proteins | sample 1559871 | NCBI WGS metagenome assembly PPYF01 (sample SAMN08240021, study PRJNA423297) | Human gut metagenome, whole genome shotgun sequencing project.
GAATTGATTTGCAATAGATTTGACAAAATTTGCAAAGATAAAACCAAAATTTTCTTTTTGCAAAATATTCAAAAAATTTCAAAAAATATTGTTTTAATCTCTGTATTATGTTATACTTGCGTTGATTGTTTTATTTACAGATTTTAAAAAATTCTAAAGAAAATGAGAGGTAATTATCATGAGTAAAAAAAGGGGAAGCTTTTCCGGCGGACTCGGATTTGTATTTGCCGCTGCGGGAAGTGCAGTAGGCTTGGGAAATCTCTGGAGATTTCCGTATTATGCAGCTAAGTACGGCGGCGGAACATTTATCTTTATCTACATAATTCTTGCGCTTACATTCGGCTTTTCACTTTTGACTGCCGAAATCGCAATCGGCAGAAAAACAAAGCTAAGTCCGATTCTCGCCTACAAAAAGCTATGCAGCAAATTTTCGTTTTTAGGCTACCTTGCAACGCTTGTTCCTACAATCATTATTCCGTACTACTGCGTTATCGGCGGTTGGGTTACAAAATATATGTGCGTTTATGCACAGGGGCTTGTTGCCCCTGCGGCACAGGACAACTTTTTCTCGGACTTTATTTCCGACCCGTTGTCACCAATTGTGTTTTTCTTAATATTTATGCTGTTGAGTGCAGTGGTAATTATGCTCGGAGTAAACAAGGGCATTGAGCGACTGAGCAAATTTTTGATGCCTGTTCTGCTTGTTCTGACAGTCGGAATTTCAATCTACACACTCACGCTCCCAAACGCAATGGAGGGTGTTTCGTACTACCTCATTCCCGATTTCAGCAAGCTGTCAATTTGGACATTTGCGGCGGCACTCGGTCAGCTGTTCTTCTCAATGAGCATTGCAATGGGCATTATGGTAACCTACGGTTCATACACAAAGGATGAGGTAAACCTCACAAAGTCGGTTAACCAAATTGAGATTTTCGACACAGCCGTTGCACTTCTCGCAGGTCTTATGGTAGTTCCTGCGGTTTATGTATTCAGCGGTGAAGAAGGTCTTGGTGCAAGCGGTCCCGGACTTATGTTCATCACACTTCCAAAGGTATTCAACGAAATGCCTGCCGGCGTAATCATCGGATTTTTGTTCTTTGTTCTTGTATTCTTTGCAGCTATCACAAGCTCAATCTCCGTAATGGAAGCAATTGTTTCTTCGCTTATGGACAAGTTCAAGCTTACACGAATCAAGTCCTGTCTTATCGTTATAGGCATCTGCCTTATTATGGGTATTCCGTCGTCACTCGGCAACGGTATATGGTCAAATGTTAAGATTCTCGGAATGGACTTCCTTACATTCTTTGACTTCTTGAGCAACAGCATTATTATGCCGATTGTCGCACTTTGTACTTGTATTCTCATCGGCTGGGTTATCAAGCCAAAGACTATTGCAGACGAAGTCACAAGGAACGGCGAGCGTTTCAGCAGAAGGGCTTTGTTTGATGTTATGATTAAATATATAGCTCCAATCTGCCTTGTGTTCATCTTAATTTCCTACACACTTGCGCAGTTCGGCATTATTTCACTTTAACCCGATACTTTAACACGATTAATTATGAATCCGACAGTAATATCACCGAAATGAATCATAAGTAATTGTCTTTAAATTAAGCATACAACAATTAACTATTATCCGTTTATCCCATGAACTCTTGAAATTATATGCAATAATTGGTATAATTACAGTTACAGCTCATTTGCTGAATTTTAGGGAGGACAAATACTATGTGTCAGAAAAAACCATTTTACATTACAACGCCTATTTATTATCCGTCAGGCAATCCCCATATCGGTCATTGCTACACCACCGTTGCGTGCGATTCTATCGCCCGTTACAGACGAATGCAGGGATACGATGTTATGTTCCTTACGGGTACGGATGAACACGGTCTTAAAATTGAACAGAAGGCTGCCGAAAAGGGTGTTACTCCCAAAGAGTATGTTGACGAAATTGTAAAAACCTTTAAGGGCTTATGGAAATTTATGAACATAAGCTATGACAGATATATCCGTACAACAGACGATTATCACATTGAAACAGTTCAGAAGATTTTCAAGGAGCTGTATGACAAGGGCTACATCTACAAGGGCGAATACAAGGGCAAATACTGCACCCCCTGTGAAAGCTTCTGGACAGAAAGCCAGCTTATTGACGGCAAATGCCCCGAATGCGGACGAGAGGTTACAGAGGCAAAGGAAGAGGCATACTTCTTTAAGATGTCACCTTTTGCCGACAGAATTGAAAAGCTCCTCACGGAAACAGACTATTTACAGCCAAAGACAAGAGCGGTTGAGCTTGTAAACAACTTTATCAAGCCGGGACTTGAAGACCTTTGCGTATCGAGAACAACCTTCAAATGGGGCATTCCGGTTACATTTGACGAAAAGCATATTGTTTATGTTTGGGTTGACGCGCTTTCAAACTATATCTCCGCTCTCGGCTACAAGAATGAAAAATTTGACGAATTTGACAAATACTGGCCTGCCGATGTTCATATGGTAGCAAAGGACATCATGCGTTTTCACGCTATCATCTGGCCTGCAATGCTTATGGCTCTTGACCTTCCGCTTCCAAAGCATCTTGCCGTTCACGGCTGGATTACTTTCAACGGACAGAAGATGTCAAAGTCACTCGGCAATGTTGTTGATCCGTTTGTACTCGGCGAGCGTTACGGTGCTGACGCAATCCGTTACCACATTATGCGTGAAATGGCTCTCGGTGCAGACAGCGCATTCTCAAACGAAATTATGATTAATCGTATCAATTCCGACCTTGCAAACGGTCTTGGCAACCTTGTTTCAAGAACAGTTGCAATGGTTCAGAAATATTTCGGCGGCACACTTCCCACAGAGCGTGAGAGCGGCGAATTTGACGATGACCTTATCGAAACCGCAACATCGCTCCGTGCAAAAGTTGACGATTTCATGGACAAGACTCAGCTCCAGAACGCACTTGCCGAAATCTTCAAGCTTGTTTCCCATGCAAATAAATACATTGACGAAACCGCTCCGTGGGTTATTGCCAAGGACGAAACAAAGAAAGCAAGACTTGCAACGGTTCTCTACAACCTTCTTGAGGCAATCCGTATTGCCTGCACCCTCCTTTCGGCATTTATGCCAACAACAATGCCAAAGGCTCTTGAGCAGATTGGCGCTTGTGAAAAATGTGCCGGCTACGAAAACTGCGACAAGTTCGGTGTACTTCCTGCTGATGTCACGGTTCACAAGGGAGATGCACTCTTCCCACGAATTGATGTTGAAAAGGAAATTGAAGAACTCAACAGCATTATCAAGAACAACGAGGGTGAAAGTGAAGAAACAAAGGCACTCCGTGAAGAGCTTGAGGGTGTTGCACAGATTGGCATTGATGACTTTGCCAAGGTTGACCTCCGTGTGTGCGAGGTTAAGACCTGCGAACCCGTTAAAAAGAGCAAAAAGCTTTTGCAGTTCACAATTTTTGACGGTGTAAAGGACAGGACCGTTGTCAGCGGTATTGCAAACTACTACAAGCCGGAGGAGCTTATCGGCAAGAAGATTATTCTTGTTCAGAACCTCAAGCCTGCAAAGCTTTGCGGTGTTGAAAGCTGCGGTATGATTCTTTCTGCAGTTCACGGCGATGATTTAAAGGTTGTTTTTGTTGACAATATGCCTGTTGGCTCAAAAATCTGTTGATTTATGTTCGTGTAGACAGACGGCGAGTCGCCGTTCCCCTTTCGTGTAGACAGTTTGATAAATTAAAAACTATTTATACCCGAGCGTAACTATAGGGGAGAACCGTGTTCTCCCGTTCGTGTGCGTTGCACACGATTGCACGCATTGCGTGCAAAATTGAATACACATATGTTATATCAAAACATATGTGTATGGACATATAAATTCATCAATGTGGGCGGTCATTGACCGCCCATACTTTTAGGGAGATATACCGATGTCACTTTACAACAACATTTTCGATGCACATGCGCATTATGACGACAAATGGTTTGACGATGACCGTTTTGAACTTTTGGAAAACATTCACACAAAGGGTGTGTGCGGAATTGTCAACAATGCGGTTGACCTTGAAACGGCAAAAATCTGCATTGAATATGCCGAAAAATATGATTTTATGTATGCCGCAGTCGGATTTCATCCCGAAAATCTCGAAAATATTCCGGACAATTATCTTGAACAGCTTGCACAGCTTTCAAAACATAAAAAGGTTGTCGCAATCGGCGAAACAGGGCTTGATTATCATTGGGACATTCCGAAAGACTTGCAAAAGCGTGTTTTTGAGGAACAAATCAGGCTTTCTCTTGACCTTGAAATGCCGCTTATAGTTCACGATCGTGAGGCTCACGGTGATGTGTACGATCTTCTGAGAAAATACAAACCAAATGCGCTGGTTCATTGCTTTTCGGGCAGTGTTGAGCTTATGCGTGAAGCGGTTCGCATGGGAATGTACATCAGCCTCGGCGGTGTTGTTACATTCAAAAATGCCCGTCACAGTCTTGAGGTCGCCTCTGAAATTCCGCTTGACAGGCTTCTGCTTGAAACCGATGCTCCGTATATGGCGCCCGTGCCGTTCCGTGGCAAGCGTTGCGACAGCTCTATGATTATCTATGCCGCAGAAAAAATCGCATCTCTGCGTAATATAAGCATTTCCGAACTTCTGCAAATCACCTGCGACAACGCAAAACGATTTTACAATATTGATGATTAATTCATAAAAAAACACGGTCGGAATCCCCGTTTGGAAATCCGACCGTGTTATTTTTTCATTATTTTAGTAAGGGAGAACCGTGTTCGCCACTACTAACAGACAACAACTTTTATATAAAAAACGGTCGGGAAAACAGTGTTTTGCATTTGCAAACTATCTTCTCGACCGTAATTTTACATTTTCAATTTTCAACTTTCAATTTCATCATTCTTCACTTGCGTGTCTGCGCATACTCTTGTGCAGGAAGAAAAGTCCGATCGAAACTATAAAAAAGATTACAGAACAGATTGCAAGGGCGATAAGAATATTGTTCATACTCTGAACAAAAAGGTTGTAGAACGCCCTTGAATCAATATTAATCTTGCTCATATAGCCTGTTGAAAGCAACACCGCCGGAATTATACCAACTGTAAGGAATGCCGCAGATGTTGAATAACAGATATACCTTACCGCTCTATGCTTCCAACGATTTGTAAAGATGATGATTATGCATAGAATTGCGACAAGGACTGCAAGACCGCCGATAATCAACGGCATCATATTTTTCAATGCAACGAGATAAACAGAAAGTGTGGCAAAAAGCGGTATTCTGAGCGCCGCCGCATAAATGTTAGCAGCCTGATTGATGAGATATTCTCTGCTCCCATCGTTTGCAACCTTGAGATTATTCTTACTTATGTAGCTGTCAAGCTCGCTGTTGAATTTCTGCTTAAACGCTGTTGTGTCAATCTTAGCCTTCTCGCCTGCATAAAAGCTGTTGAGATAGGCCTGTGTATTATCGTGAATTGTCACTTCGTCAACAACATTTTCAAAAAACTTTTCATCAAGTCCCGACGCATAACCGAGGTCAACAAGGCTCTCTTTGATTTCGTCACGCTTGTCAACAAAATAGTTGCTCGTATTCATATTATCCATAATATACGATGGGTTGAGGATTGTTGACTGAAGAACTATCGCAAACGAAAGCAAAAACAGTACAAACGAGAGAACGAACGAAATTATTCCGTAAATAATATGTCTTACTTTAGAATTCATCAGTTCGCCTCCTTATCAATCGGAGTACCCGACACTAACTTTGCATACACAAAATATCTCTGTGTCGTAAGACCGAGTGCGTCAAACGGATAGCAGGTGTACATTATGAGATTTTCATAATCCGCCGAAAGGTCATAAGCGGTTCTGTCAGTCGCTTTTTTGACAGCCGTGTCGGTGATTTCATAGATGTAATTACCGTAACTTGTCTTGATTTCAACCTTCTGACCGACTTCTGCGTTTTTAAGACCGTTGAAATAAGTGTTGTTATGACCTGCAACAAGGATTGTTCCGCCGTAACCGGGGACAAAACTTCCGGCATAAATGCCAACACCGTTTCTAAGCGCAACATCATTGTCACCGAAAAAAAGATTTGTGTCAACATTGCAGTCATTGATTATAAGCTCACCGAACAGATTTCCGTAGTTAGGGTACTGAACGGAGTCGTTTTTAACATAAGTTTTTTCCTGACCGTTTGAATCCTTTTTTGTAACGGTAGGAACGGTTGAGTTTTCTGACACGGGCACAAAAATATTATCGTACTCTGTTGAATAATCCTTTTCATTATCTGAGAAGAACATACCTACTGCCGAAATCACAGGTGAAAAGGACGGAACAAAAGCAAGATACAGCACAAGATATGTTATCAAACAAAAGATAATGGGAAGAATTATAAAACTCTTCCCATTCTTTGATTTATGACCGTGTCTGATTTTTTTATCAGACATTAGAATCAAGCTCTTTCTTTTTTAGATTTTGCAAGGTAGAAAGCACCGCCTGCTACCATTACAAATGCAACAGCAGAAACAGCGATAATGCCGCTGAAGTCAGCCTCTGCGCCTGTCGTCTTGATAACACTGTTATCCTGAACACTGCCTGCCTTTGTAAGTGTAGGAACAGCTGAGAATGCAACCTTGCCGTCTTTACCGTAAATTGTAAGCTTCTTTGAAGATGTGTCATATGACATTGTCATATCAAGCACACCGACAACTTCCTTGCCGTAAGAAAGAAGTGTCTGCTTCTGAGCAAATGTGAGATCTGCAATATTAGATGCACCTGAGTTCTCAAGGAAGCTCTCGCCCTTCTTGAGAATAGCAACGATCTGAGATGACTCATCTGCTGTCATATCGATTGTGTTAAAGTAGTTTTCAGCCTGGTTTACAAACTCGCTCGGAATAACCATCTCCGAACCGTTCATCTTAACAGATGTCTTGAGTTCGTTGAGGACAGCCTGTTCGCTGTCATTGATTCCTGCTGCAAAAGCAGTGAAAGCAGTTGCTGCAACAAGGATGAACGCTACTAACATTGCTGATAACTTTTTCATAGTTCATACCACCTTGTATTTTATTTTGTTTTCATCAGCAAGAAGCCTCACGGATTCATTGGCATAATACGCATCTGCAAGCCGAAAACTGCAGGGAGCACAATGGAAAACTTCACCATTTAACTTCTTTGTACAGTATTATACACCACATTTCGCATTTTGTAAAGCATTTTATTATAAAAATTTGTTATATTCGGAAAAATTACAATCCTTTTGTCAAATCAGGCATTTTCATTGTGCATTATGCCGTTTTAAATCAATTTTGCGCTGCATCGTTTTCTTCTGATCTTGTATTTTAATTCATTTGTACACTTGCCTTTTACATAAAAATGCACCTGCCGATTTATAAATTCCTTCTTTTTCAAATATTCGTGTATAGACCTCATCCGTTTACCCTACACCTTTTTCTGTCATTGTTTTCTTATTATGACATATTGTGACATACTAATATATAAGTAGAAAATTTATCGGTTATTTGCCATATTTTTGTTTATTTTTTTGCAAATTTTACCTGAGCTTTATTTCAGCTCGTTATTTTATATACTTATCGGCTAACTGCAACAAAATAATCATATATTTTATGTGTATTTTGTACATATGAAAAATCAGAGTAATTGCATATTCTGCAAAAAAAGACATCTTTTTCCTTTATTGAAACCTTTGTTCATATTGATTTTTTTACTGATTTAAAATATAATAGGAGTATCATGTTTAAAAGTATTTTGTGCTTTTGTGCCGTTTTTCGCCTACAGCACTTTCGTGTCGACTGTGGCATTATCTTGTCATATGCGTACAAAAGCCGAGAAGAGGAGTAATTTAATGGAGATAACATTCAAGGACATAACGAGAATTATCAAGAAAAATATTGTGTTTATTGCGGTGCTGTCGCTTTTATGTGCGGCTGCGTCATATTTTGTAACAACATTTTTGGTTCAGAAAACATATACATCAACCGTAAAGCTTTATGTTGAAACCAACTACAAAAGCCAGTCGGCTTATGACGACTATCAGAGTATCAACTACGCAAAGAATCTTGTTCTCACCTATATCGAGTTGCTCGATTCAAATTCTTTCTACAATTCCGTTTCAAAGGAACTCAACGAAAAATACACGGCGTCACAGCTTAAATCAATGATTAAGTTTGAAAGCATTGAAGATACCGAGGTTTTTAAGGCGCTTGTAAATTCGGGCAGTCCGTCCGAATCAAAAAACATAGGCAACGCAATTGCAAAAATTGCACCAGATACAATTGCCAATGTAAAGGACAATGCAAAGCTTAAAATTGTTGACAAGGCTACAACACCGAAAGCTCCTACATCCCCGAATGTTTCGAGAAATGTTATGATAGCTTTCGCCGCAGGTCTTATTATTTCACTCATCATTTCATTCGTCCGTGACTTCCTTGATGTTAAAATCAAGTACAATGATGAAATGACAACCGTTCTTGACCTTCCGTTGCTTGCCGCTATTCCCGACTTTGAATATTTTTCAAATCAGAAGGCAGCCGAAAAGAAGTACGGTAACTACGAATCGGGTTATTAATTGTTAAAGGAGTGAAACTGCAATGAAAAAGACTAAAATCGACCGTTCAATCGATACTGAGGCACTTGGCTTTCAGGTTCGTGAATCATACAAAACAGCAAGGACAAACATCGCATACTCAATTTTCAAAAAGGGTTGTAAAAAGGTAGCCTTTACTTCTTCAACAAAAGGTGAGGGCAAAACCGTAACTTCAATCAATGTTGCATCTGCTCTTGCTCAACAGGTTGGCACAAAGGTTATCGTTGTTGAATGTGACCTTCGCCGTCCGAGAGTTAACACAGCTTTAAAAATCACACCTACTCCCGGTCTTACAAACTACCTCAACGAGGAATGTTCACTTGAGGATATTGTAAAGGATACAAAAATCGAGAATCTCAAGGCAATTACATACGGCGCTATTCCGCCGAACCCGTCAGAGCTTCTTTCGAGTGAATCCATGTTTGATCTTATCAAAACTCTTGAAAAAAATTACGACTACATTATTTTCGATACACCGCCAATCGGCGTTGTTATTGACGCCCTGCCTATTATGAAGGCGTCTGACGGTGTTGTTATTGTTGCAAGAAATAACTCAACAACATATCCCGAGCTTTCAAGAACAGTTGAAGTTATCAAAAGAACCAATGCAAAAATTCTCGGTGTTATTCTTAACCGTGTAAAGCCTCACGAAACCCGTAAGGGCAAGGGCTATTACTCAAGATACGGCGGATATTACAAGACATCAACAAATGACTGATGCCAAACCGCCTTTGCAAACATAAACTAACAGGCTAGTCCTGCCCACGGAGGGGAAAATGGAATCCGTAAAAAGCATAAACAAAAGTGCGCCATCAAGCGGACATACAACTGAACAAAAGCCCGTTTATGATTTTTTTAAACGGATTTTTGACATCATATGCTCGTCAGCCGCTCTGATTATATTGTCGCCTGTCTTTTTAATTCTTACAGTAGCTATCAAAACAACAGACAAAGGTCCTGTATTTTTTACTCATAGGCGTGTAGGAAAAGACGGAAAGCCCTTAAACATATATAAATTCAGAAGTATGGTAACGAATGCCGAAGATCTTATCAAACAGTTTACTCCCGAGCAGAAGGCTGAGTATGAAAGAAATTTCAAGCTTGAAGACGATCCCAGAGTAACAAAGGTCGGCAAATTTATGAGAAGAACAAGCCTTGACGAGTTGCCTCAGCTTTTCAATATTTTAAAAGGCGACCTCTCTATTGTAGGACCAAGGCCCGTTATGGAGGTTGAAACTGAAATTTACGGCAACTACCGTGATATGCTTTTGAGCGTTAAGCCGGGGCTTACGGGTTTCTGGGCGGCAAACGGCAGAAGCTGTACTACATACACACGCAGAAGGGCAATGGAAATTTGCTATATCAAAAACCGCTCTGTCTGCTTTGACCTGAAAATTATTCTCAAAACTATCACCTCTGTTTTCAAGGGTGAGGGCGCTGTTTAAGGAGGCAGAGTTTTGAAAGCTGTTATACTCGCAGGAGGATACGGAACAAGAATTTCCGAGGAATCCCAGTTCAAACCTAAACCAATGATTGAAATCGGCGGAATGCCTATTTTGTGGCACATTATGAAGCTATACACCCACTACGGTGTGAATGAGTTCATCATATGTGCAGGTTACAAACAGCATGTAATCAAGGAATGGTTTGCCGACTATTTTCTTCATACATCAGACATCACCTTTGATTTTACTCAGGATGATAAGATTATTGTACATAACAAAAGAGCCGAAAAATGGAAGGTTACTGTTGTTGACACAGGTCTTGACACGATGACGGGCGGCAGACTTAAAAGGGTTCGCAATTTTATCGGAGACGAACCGTTTTTTATGACCTATGGCGACGGTGTTTCCGATGTTGATATAAAAGCTCTGCTCGATTTTCACAAAAAGCACGGCAAGCTTGCAACTATGTCAGCCGTAAAACCCGAAAGCAGATTCGGTGTGCTTGATTTGACCGAAAACAACGAAGTCAGAGCTTTCCGTGAAAAAAGTGATATGGACTCAGGCTGGATTAACGCAGGCTTTATGGTGCTTGAACCGAAGGTTTTGGACTATATAAAAGACGATACAGTTATGTTTGAGCGTGAGCCGATGGAACAGCTTGCAAGAGAAGGTCAGCTTATGTGCTGCAAGCATAACGGATTTTGGCAGTGTATGGACACATTGCGTGACAAGGAGCGTCTTGAAAAGCTTTGGAACGACTGTACTGCTCCTTGGAAAGTGTGGTCGGAATGATGCTTGATTTTTATAAGGGTAAAAAAGTGTTCATTACGGGACACACAGGATTCAAGGGCAGTTGGCTCTGCAAACTGCTTGCAAATGCCGGTGCGGATGTAACGGGTTATTCGCTTAATCCGCCAACCTCACCGTCACTTTTTGAGATTGCAAATATCGAGAGCGATGTAAAGTCGGTTATCGGAGATATCCGTGATTTTGATTCGCTTAAAAAGGCATTTGATGAGGCACAGCCTGAGATTGTACTTCATCTTGCGGCTCAGCCGATTGTGCGTGACAGCTACAAAATGCCTGCATATACATATGAAACAAATGTTATGGGAACGGTCAACATTCTTGAGTGTGTACGGCAGTCAAGCTGTGTGAAATCGTTTCTCAATGTTACAACCGACAAGGTTTATGAAAACAGGGAATGGCAATGGGGATATCGTGAAAACGAACCGCTTGACGGGTTTGATCCGTATTCAAACAGCAAAAGCTGCTCGGAACTTGTAACCCACAGCTACAAAAATTCTTTCTTCGCCGACGGAAGAACGGCGATTTCCACAGCGAGAGCAGGAAATGTTATCGGCGGCGGAGATTTTGCAAACGACAGAATTATTCCCGACTGCGTGAGAGCATTGGAAAAGGGCGAGGATATTATCGTCCGCAATCCGCATTCCATAAGACCGTATCAGCATGTTCTCGAACCGCTTTATGCATATCTTATGATTACAAAGGCCCAGTACGGGAACATTAAGTTTGCCGACTGTTATAATGTAGGTCCTGACGAGTGCGACTGCATAACAACAGGCGAGCTTGTTGACTTGTTCGTAAAATATGCCGGCAATATAAACCGGATTGACAAAAGTGAAAAGAATGCAGTCCACGAGGCTAATTTTCTCAAGCTTGACTGCTCAAAACTCAAGACTGTTTTTGGCTGGAAACCTCATTGGCATGTTGATGATGCAGTTAAAAAAACGGTCGAATGGTCATGCTGTTATATGGAAAACGGCAATGTAAGAGACTGTATGGATAGGCAGATTGAAGAATTTCTGAAATAATCATACGGCAAATATAAAAAGAGGTTTACTTATGAAAAAGGCAATTGTAACAGGTTCAAACGGTTTTATCGGCTCAAATGTCTGCAAAAGACTTTGTGCCGACGGTATAAAGGTGTTTGCCGTTGTTAAGGATGAAAACGAAAACATTGATAACATAAAGAATCTCAGCGGCATTGAAATTGTGTATTGCGAGCTTGATGAGATTGAAACCTTGGCTGACATGATTTCTGACAGAGATATTGATGTTTTCTACCACTTTGCATGGGTAGGCTCGGCAGGATCGCTCAGATGCGATGAAAATGTTCAGTTGCAAAACGCCCTGTGGACCGCTCGTGCTCTCAGAACAGCCGACAAAATGCAGTGCAAAAAGTTTGTAAATGCCGGTTCAATCATGGAAAAGGAAACCTACACCGCTGTTTACACTCAGGAAAGCAAGCCCGGACTTCCGTACATTTACGGTGCAGGCAAGCTGATTGCAAGAGCAATTTGCAAGCCGATTGCAAACAGCCTTTCAATTGACCTCTGTTGGGCAGTTATCACAAACGCATACGGTGTCGGTGAGCTTTCGCCCCGTTTTGTAAATTCTACAATCCGCAAAATCATTGCAAATGAGCCGTTGCAGTTCACCGCCGCAACACAGAACTATGACTTCATCTATATTGACGATGTTGCAAGAGCGTTTGAGGCAATCGGAGAACACGGTAAACCTAACAAGGAATATACAATCGGCAGCGGAAACGCAAGACCTCTTAAAGAATTTATTCTTGAAATGCAACAGACGCTTGCCCCCGAAGCAAAGCCGATTTTCGGCGATGTACCTTTTACGGGAGTAAATATGCCGCTTGAGGCATTTGATACAGCCGATATTGAAACAGACTGTTATTTCAAGCCCTCGGTTTCTTTTGCCGAAGGTGTTTCAAAAACAATGGAATGGCTTAAATCACTTAATTAGTTTTTTAAAGTAAGGTGTATTTTAATGATACAGAAATTTGAGTTTTGTAATACGGACTTTGAGGGTGCATACCTCATCAAACCGTTCTGTGCAACCGATATCAGAGGTGCATTTATAAAGGACTACTCAAAGGAAGTTTTTGAGGCTAACGGCCTTGAACACAACCTTGCCGAGGTTTTCTACACGGTTTCTCACAAGGGTGTAATTCGTGCGCTTCATTTTCAGAGAGTTCACGAACAGGCAAAGCTGGTGCGGTGCATTAAGGGCAAGGTTTTTGATGTTATCGTTGACCTCCGTCCCGAATCACCTACATTCAAAAAATGGCAGGGATTCTACCTTTCCGAAGAAAATATGAATGAACTCTATGTTCCCGAACATTTTGCACACGGCTATCTTGTGCTTGAACCGTCTGTTGTTTCATACAAATGCGGTGAAAAATTCTACGGCGAATATGATGACGGCATTATGTACAACGATCCGGATTTGGGGGTTGAATGGCCGTTTGATGAAATCGGCGGTATTGAAAATCTTATTATTGCCGACAAAGATAAAAATCTTCAGACCTTTAACGAATACGAGGATAAGTATCTTAAGTAATTTTTATGTTACGACTATTTTTTTGCGGAGGGTAAAATGAACGTAGTATATTCGAGCTCCGACAGCTATGCGCCTATTGCCGGTGTGTCAATAATGTCACTCTTACACAATAATACCGATGCCGATGAAATCAACATTTATATGATTGACAACAATATCTCAGATGAAAACAAAAAGAGATTTGAGAATATGGTTGACAAATTCGGCAGAAATATTGTTTTTATCCCCCGTCCCGACCTCAACAAAATGGCAGGTGTTGATATAGAAGTCGGAAGATGGAACATAAGTACATTTTTCAGACTGTTTCTCTGCACGATACTGCCTGATAATCTTGACCGCTGTATTTATCTTGACTGTGACACAGTTGTGCGTCACTCTTTGAGAGAATTTTGGGAAACAGATCTGGAAGATAAGATTGTTGCGGCAGTTGACGATTGCCGAAGTGACCGTTATAAAACCGAACTGAATCTTCCGTGCGACAGCACTTATACAAATAACGGTGTTTTGCTGATTGACCTTAAAAGCTGGAGAGAAATGAATGTTGAAAAAGATTTTCTCAACTTCATTATTGCCCATAACGGTGACATTACATATGTTGATCAGGGTGTTCTTAACGGTGTTCTTGCAAAAAAGAATCTTGTAAAGGTTGTCCATACCAAGTACGATGCTATGACCGTGTTCTTTGATTTTAATTTTAAAGATCTTATGAAGGTGCGTCGTCCCGAGCATCATCTGAGTGAAGAAGAATACATTGAGGCGGTAACCGATCCTTATATAATTCACTACACCTCGTGTTTTCTTTCGGGAACTCGCCCATGGAATGAAAATAACAATCATCCTTTTGTCGGGGATTATCTCAAATATAAAGCAATGTCACCGTGGAAAGATTTTCCGCAATATCCCGATGTCAGAAAGAAATCAAAAAAAATGATGACGAGTGTGTGCAATGCCATGCCGAAAAGAATGATGATTGCAGGTATCTCACTTGTTCACTCAAAGTTGTACCCAATGGTACGCTCACTTAAAGGAAAAAGGCGGGGTTGATAATGAAAATTCTGCTTGTTAATAAATACCACTATGTAAAAGGCGGAAGTGAAACCTACTATTTCGGTCTTGCCGACCTTCTCACAAAGCTTGGTCACGAAGTGATTTACTTTTCAATGGCAGACATTAACAACAAACCATGTGAACAGGAAAAATACTTTGTTTCAAATGTTGATTTTAATTCTAATATTTCCACGCTTCAGAAGGTAAAGGCAGGTTTTCGCGTTCTCTATTCTTTTGAGGCGAAAAAAAATATTTCTGCTCTCATTGAACAAGAACATCCTGATATTGTTCATATCAACCTTGTTCACCGTCACATCACCCTTTCGATTGTTCGAGCAATAAAAAAATACAACATACCAATAGTGTTCACAATTCACGACCTTAACTGTGTATGTCCCAACCACGAAATGCTTGTAAACGGCCATGTATGTGAAAAATGCCTGCACGGCAGATATTCAAATTGCATAAAAAATAAATGTGTAAAAGGTTCAACTGCAAAAAGTACCCTTGCGGCTATTGAGGCAACAAACTATAAACGAATGAAAATATACGACGACATAGACTTGTACATCACGCCGTCATATTTTTACAAAAAGAAGCTTGAAGAATCCGGTATTATCCACAGCGAAATTATCCATATAAAAAACTTTCTGCCTACCGATACTGTTTATTCCGACAATAATCCCGACAACGGTTATCTGTTATACTTTGGCAGAATTTCCGAGGAAAAGGGTGTGCTGACGCTCGTTAAGGCTGTTGAGAAGCTCGAGAACAATATTCCGCTCATCATTCTCGGCACAGGTCCTATTGAAGATGAAATCAAGGAATATATAAAAGCACATAACCTTGGAAACAGAATCAAAGCATTAGGCTTCAAGTCCGGTGACGAGCTTAAAAAGTATGTTGCAGAAGCGAAATGCGTCATTCTTCCCAGTGAGTGGTACGAAAACGGGCCCTATACAATTATGGAAGCAATGTCACAGGGAAAACCTGTTATCGTAACAAATTACGGCGGACTTCCTGAAATTGTAGAAGACGGAAAAACAGGCTTTATCTGCTCACCGTTTGACAGTGATGACCTTAAAAACTCAATTAAAAAAGTCTGCTCGCTTTCTGATGCTGAATACAAAGCAATGAGCAGTTGTGCCGTTGAGAAAGCAAAAATCGAATTTTCTCCGGTAACCTATGCGCAGAAACTCACACAAAAATATAATGAGATTATAAATAATCACAAAAAGAAAGGCTGATACCATGAAAAAACTTGGCCTTTGCGCTTGCTACAACCACAAAAACTACGGCAGCCAGCTTCAAAGCTATGCAACAACAGTTGAACTGAAAAAGCGTAACATTGATTACGAAATAATCCGATATAAAAAAAAGATTACACCGTTGCTTCTTATAAAAGCAATACCGCGTCTTTTTAACCCCGTTTTTATAAATGACAGGATTATTGAAACATTCCAAAAAAAGCTTATGCTTAAACTTCATTCACAGCTTGCGGAACAGAATGCCGTTAGAAATGACGCGTTTAATAAATTTTCAGAAAACAGATTTAAAAAGCTTTCACCTATTTACTACGGTTACGATGAACTTAAGAAGCAATCTGAAAAATACACCGCCGTTATGGTTGGAAGCGACCAACTCTGGTCTCCGAGCGGAATAACCTCTAATTTTTACAATCTTATGTTTGCAGGCGACAGCTGCACAAAAATATCATATGCAACAAGCTTCGGTGTTTCACAGATTGAGCAAAGATACCATAAAATTTACAAAAACTTTCTTGACCGACTTAATTATGTAAGCGTCAGAGAAAACAGCGGAAAGGTAATTGTTGACAAGCTCAGCATAAATGATGCCGTCGTCGTCTGTGACCCTGTAATTCTTCTTGATTCCGATGAATGGCTCGAAGAAATTCCAAACAAGAATCTTTTCAACGAACCGTATATATTTGCATATTTTCTCGGTAAAAGTCAGGAATACAGAGATGAAGTAACCAAGTTTGCAAAAGAAAAAAATTTAAAAATCGTCACAGAATTGCATATGGACAGTTATAATAAGGCTGACAGGGGTTTTGGTGATTACACACCGTTTGACATCGGACCGGCTGAATTTGTCAATTTGATTAGAAATGCTAAGTATATATTTACCGATTCTTTCCATGGCTCAGTGTTTTCTATGCTGTACAAAAAACAGTTTTCTATATTCAACCGCTATTCAAACGATTCTGTATCTTCCAAAAACTCCCGTATTGACAGCTTTTGTGAGACATACGGATTAAACGACAGAAGATTTAGCGGTAATATAAACGATGTTGAAAATGCAATAGATTATGATTGTGTTCTCGAAAAAGTTAAAAATCACAGAATGCTGTCCAAAGCATTTCTTGACAATGCACTCAGTTGTTTCTCAAACGGAGATTAAAATGATAAATATAAACGAAACAAATAAAAAACATTGTTGCGGATGTACAGCATGTGAGTCTGTGTGCCATAAAAAGTGCATATCAATGCAGACAGACAATGAGGGATTTAAATATCCGGTTGTCGATAAAACTAAATGTGTTAACTGTCGCCTTTGTGAAAAGGTTTGTCCTATACTCAATAAAACACATAATGTATTTCCAAATACCGCATATGTAGTTCGTAATAAAAATTCTGAAATTGTCCGCTCCAGTACATCAGGCGGCGCAGTTACCGCTTTCAGCAAAGAGATAATCAATAACGGGGGAATCGTATTTGGCGGTGCATTTGACGGTAACTTTTATGTCAAACATACATACGCTGAAACAGAAAGTGAACTTTCAAAATTCAGAAGTTCAAAATATGTTCAAAGTGATATGGGTACAACCTTTACCGAGGTAAAGCAACAACTTGACAACGGAAAATTTGTTATGTTTACGGGGACTCCGTGTCAGGTTGAAGGGCTTCAAAATTACTTAAGAAAACCATATGATAACCTCTTCACCATTGACTTTGTATGCAGAGCTGTCCCATCTCCATTGGTATGGGAAAAATACAGAGAATTTATGGAAAAAAAATTCGGTTCTGAAATTACATATGCAAACTTTCGCGAAAAAACCTACGGATACCATAGCGCAAATCTGACTCTTAGATTTGCCAACGGCAAAAAAAGTATAGAAAACACCAATACTGACTATATGCTTAAGAGCTTTTTTAAGGGAATATGCTCACGCCCATCATGTTATGACTGTAAATTTCGTGAGCCGGGAAGAGTATCGGATCTGACTGTATTTGACTGTTGGAATATTACGCGATATGTAAACGGACTTGCCGATGATGACAAAGGATATACAGCAGTCATTATTCAGAGCGCCAAAGGTGCAAAATTATTTGAAAAGGCAAAACACAATCTCATAGTATATCCTGCCGATCCAAAACTTTTACTTGAAAATGACGGGCATATGGCAATGGAAAATCCCAAATATCACAAAAACCGAAAAGAATACTTTGAAATGCTTAACAATGGCTATAATATTGAACAAGTCGTAAAAAAATATATTCCTATTAAAATAAGCAGAAAAATTTTCGGTAAATTCAGGGGCTTTTTCTACAAAACAGGAATACTCAGATTTTTGAAAAAACTTAAAATAAAATAAGGCAGGTTTATATATGTATGATAATAAAATATCTGTAATTGTACCGGTTTATAATATCGGTCAGTATCTTGAAAGCTCTATCAAGAGCCTGATAAATCAGACATACCGTAATATTGAAATCATACTTGTCGACGACGGTTCAGTTGACAACAGCCCTGCAATCTGCGACCTTTATGCCGAAAAAGATAACCGGATTAAGGTCATTCATCAAAAAAACAAAGGTGTCTCTGCGGCAAGAAATGCAGGGATGAGAGTAGCAACAGGAGATTATATAGGCTTTTGCGACGGGGATGATATTCCCGATGTTGATATGTTCGAATTTCTAATGAACATTGCTGTCAAAGATAATGCAGATATTTCAATCTGTGAAGTAAGATTTGAATTTGAGGATGGCACTGTTCGTAACATCGCAACGGGTAAATCCAAAATCTGGAACAACAATGAAAGTTTTCTTTGCGACTTCTTTAAAGGAAATGTTGGTATGAGTACCTACACCAAATTATTCAAAGCAAAAGTTTGCAGGGGTGTTGAATATCCCGAAAATTGTAAAACAAACGAGGACAAGTATTTTTGTTTCCTTGCTGCTCTCAATTCTAACACATTCAGTAGCAAAAGCGTTGCAAAATACACCTATTATCGCAGAGAAGGTTCGTCTTCCATAACAGAATTTACCGAAAAATATTTTGACTGCATTTATCTTGCTGACAAAATGCTTGAAACTGTAAGTAAAGAACATCCGTCAATTTACGCAAACGCTGTTTGCAACAGACTTTCTACAACTCTCAGAATATACAAACTTATGTATATGAGAAACGGGCTGAAAAAATTCAGCAGCCAAGGAAACGAACTCGTTAAGTATGTTAAAAGTTTTGACAAAGCAACTGCCAAAAAATATTTGTCAAAAAAAGACTACATAAGATATAAAACACTCTGTACAAGTAAAAAATTGTATTTTCTTATGATAAAATACTTAGACAAATACTAATTGGTGATACTCCGTGGAAAATTTTAAGATAAGAGATTTAAAACTAAAAAAAATATGGCAAATGTTTCTTGTTATTGCCATCCCTTTTATAACTGTAACCGGTGCTACAATTTTTCCTTACACATTGCGTTTACCGTTAATTTACACTGTTGGCATACTTTTTGCTGTGGTATTCGTCCTTACTGACATAAAACTTCAATTTAATGCTGTTTCCGGAACGGCATTTATACTGTTGTCATATATATGCATATCAATCGCATACTCATATGACCCCGCATCAACATTAAACTTATTTTTGCTGTACCTGTGTGCATTCACACTACTGTTCATTGATCTCCCGGGCAGCTATTATAAAAAAATATTTACGATAATATATGTTATTTGCTCGGTTATTGCCTTTTCAATTTTGATAAGTGCAGTTATCGACAACTGTATGTTAAAATATTTTTGGTTTATTGTAAATCCAAACCATTCGGCACAGGTAGCACAAACGATTCAAAATGAACTTTCAATAGGTGCGTATTCCGGATTCGCACGGGAAAAAGGTGAAGCGGCATACATTATGAATGTAGGAATTGCTCTTTTACTTTCTAAGTACTTTTCATCGCAAAAGCTGAAAAAAATTGATATTCTTATGTTGTTCGTATTTATTGTGTCGCTTATGCTGACCGGAAAACGAACCCTTTTCATTATTCCCGTCCTTTCATTTGCATTATTTATGGTCATCTCAAACATCAAAGGAAAATTTGCTAAAACAGGAGGAATAGTGCTAAGTGCCTTATCTGCCGTGTTTATTCTTTCAATGTTTATTCCAAAGGTTGCAAATATATTTGACCGTTTTATGGATGAAGAAAATATTATGGCCTTAGGTAATAGAGATTCTCTTTGGAAATATTTTTTACTGATGGGTGAAAAGTACCCGGTCTTTGGCGCAGGATTCGGCTCATACAATCAGTTCGCATATGATAACGGATTGCGTGTAGGCGGAGACAGATGGAACTTCAACGGTCACAATTGCTACTTTCAGATTGCGGTAGAGCTCGGAATAGTCGGAAGTATATTCTTTCTTCTGTTTGCAGTGCTTTCCGTTGTACTCACAATTCTCGCAATCAGAAGGGTAAAAAATATCTGCGATGATGCAAGAATCTGCTATTTCTCGCTATATATACAAATTATGATTTTAGCTTACTCTGTAACGGGTAATCCGACATATTCAAGACAGATTATGTTTATCTGGTTTTTCTCAATCGGAGCCGTTCTTCATATTGCAAGGAAACACAATATTGACATAGTGATAAACAAAGAATCTGAAAGGCGACATTTATGAAAAAGATCGGTATTGTAACTTTTCATCAGGCACTTAACTACGGAGCAAAACTTCAAGCCTATGCCCTTCAGCAGTTTTTGGAAAAAAACGGCATAGAAAATGATGTAATTGACTACACATGTCATTTTATGTATACAAGAAACATAAGACCTATTCGCGTAGGCAAGCATCATAAGTTGAAGTCATTTATCCGTTCACTCATCACTATGCGTCAAGTAGGAATTGACAGAAAAAAGTCCGTTACATTCAGAAACGAATTTTTAAACCTCAGTCGTCCTTTTGATGCCAAAAACATTGGGGAAGCCTCCAATGAATATGCAGCATTTATTGCAGGGAGCGATCAGGTGTGGAGTCCCATCTGCGTTGGCTTTGATACGGTATATTTACTTGATTTTGCAAAACCAAAGCAAAAATACTCCTATGCGGCAAGCTTTGCAGTTGATAAGCTTCCTGCTGATAAGGAACATACATATAAAGAGTTGTTATCACAATTTCAGCTCTTTTCAGTTCGTGAAAAAAGCGGAGCAGATATTATTGAAAATCTTATCAACAGAAAGGCTGAAATCAGTATTGATCCCTCGTTGTTGCTTACTGAAGATGATTGGGATAAAATAAGCAGATGTCCTGTACCAAAAGAACCGTATATTTTTCTGTTCAGCGTAAGAAAGCCAATTAAACTTATCAGCTACGCTCTTGAACTTTCTAAAAAAACCGGATACAAAATCTACTACCTGCAAAAGGAGAGGCTCCATAAGATTGACGGTATAGAATACCTCGATCCGGTGAATGCCACTGAATTTGTAGGTTTAATAAAAAACGCAGAATATATTTGCACAAATTCATTTCACGGCACTGCCTTTTCGGTAATCTATAAAAAGAATTTTGCAGTTGAATTGCAACATATCGGTGGCAGAAACATCCGTGCCGAAGAACTTCTTAACAATCTTGGAATCAATGATCGCGAGATAACAAATGATGTTTTTCCAAATATAAACGGTGCGGTTAATTGGGAAAAGGTTGACAATGTACTTTTAAAGGAAAGAAATAAATCAAAGGAATATATAAACAAAATAAAGGAACTGATACAGAACGAATCTTCAGAGGTGACCGTTTAATGCCAAAATCCGTCGGAAAACAAATGTCGATAAACATAATTGCAAGTATCGTTTCATTTGCAGTTACTGTTGGAATTAACTTTTTTCTGACACCGTATCTTGTAAAAGAGGTCGGCAGTGATGCCTATGGTTTTATCGGTCTTGCTAATAACTTTGTACAGTATGCTACCATCGTTACGACCGCTTTGAATTCAATTTCAGGCAGATTTATTTCAATTGCATACCATAAGGGCGATGTTGAGAAATCGTCAAAAATATTCAGTTCAGTTCTCGTTGCCGATTTGTTCCTCGCTGCAGTAATGTTGATTCTGTCGTCAATTTTTGTTTGTTTTCTTGACACTGTGCTTAACATACCTTCAAATCTTGTATCCGGCGTAAAAATAACCTTTGCTTTTGCTTTTCTCACATTTGTTGTCAGCACAGTTACTGCTATTTTCACAACAGCAGCCTTTGTAAAAAACAGAATTGATATAAATTCTATACGAGATATTATATCCAACCTTATAAAAGTTGCACTCATAGTACTTTTATTTGCAATTTTCCCTGCACAGCTTTACTTTGTTACCCTTGCAAGTTTTGGAAGCGGTATTTTCCTTTTGCTGGCAAATATTACTGTTAAAAAGAAGGTACTCCCGGAAGTAAAGGCTGATATTAGAAAATTTGACATTAAAATAGTTAAAACACTTCTTGCGTCCGGCATTTGGCTTTCACTTTCACAACTTTGTCAGGTGCTTCTAAGCGGTCTTGATCTTCTGATATGCAACCTAACCCTTGGAACGGCACTGATGGGACTTCTCTCTATCGCAAAAACCGTACCGAACAGTATCGGCAACCTAACTGTAATTTTAGGTTCAGTATTTACTCCTCATTATACAATTCTTTATGCAAAGAAAAAAATACCGGAGCTAATTATCGAGGCGAAATTCAGTACCAAAATTGTAAGCTTTATACTCTCGACTCCCATTGCCGGTTTTATTGCCTTTGGCAGACAGTTCTACATACTATGGCAACCGACAAAGTCACCGGAGGAGATTACAATGATTCAGTTTATGTCGGTGTTGACTTGTATTACATTTCTTTGTTCCAGTCAAACTCAGTCGCTTATGATGATAAACACCGTATGTAATAAACTTAGATTACCTGTATTTGTAAACCTTACAGTTGGCATTGTCAGCGTTATAGTTGCAATTGCAGCCTGTAACCTCACCGACTATGGCGTATATTTTGTAGCAGGAACGAGTTCCGTTCTTATGGGACTGCGCGCACTCATCTTTACCCCTGCATATTCTGCATACATACTAAAGCAAAAACTTTCAATATTTTTCCCGACAGTAATCCGAGATTGTGTTGGATTTATCATTATATTGGTATTATTCTCAATTATCAGCAATTTTATTACAGTAACCGGTTGGAGTTCATTTATATTCATATGTGCTATATGCGGAATCCTTGCATATGCCTTGTCCTTGCCGTTGTTATTTAATAAAACGGAACTTTGCAAGCTCAAAAATAAGCTTACAAAAAAATGAAATGGAGTTAATTATGAGTAATGTTGAAATAACTGTATTTACCCCATCATATAATCGTGCAAAAACTCTTCCAAGAGTTTTTGAATGTTTGAAAAAACAAACCTATAAAAGCTTTGAATGGATAATTATAGATGACGGCAGTGAAGATAATACAAAGGATGTTGTCGACGGATTTCTGAAAGAAAATAATTTTTTTGACATTATTTATGTTTATCAAAAAAATCAAGGCAAGCATATAGCAACAAACAATGCTGTAAAAATGTGCAGAGGAAACTTTTTCATTACGCTTGACTCTGATGATACCTGTACAAATGATGCCCTTGAAACATTTGTAAATGAATGGAATAAAATTCCTAAACAGGAGCAAAAAAAATATTACGGCATATCCTGCCGTACATATGATAAGGATGGTAAAATTAACGGAACACAAATGAATGTTCCGTATATTGACAGCAATGACCTCGATTTGCGTTTTAAACTCAATATCACAGGGGAATTATGGGGTATGATTAGAACCGATATTATGCGTGAATTTCCATTTCCTGTTGTCGAAGGCTATCACTTCTACCCGGAAAATGTTATCTGGCATAATGTCGGAAGAAAATATATATGCAGATATTTAAGCACAGCATTGAGATACTATATTCAAGATCAGGAAAATGCTGTTACAAATGTCAACAGAAAAAAGGCATCAAAAGAAAAATTTGTCATGCATCTGCATTATATAAATGACTGTTGGGATTACAGAAAATACAATCGAAAGCGTTACCTTGAACACATCGTGGCAATAACCCGTGATGGACTTGCAAACGGCTACAAACTTAGTGAAATATTGACTATGCTCAAGACTAAGCCCCGCAGATTGCTCGTTCTCCTAACAAGCCCTATCGGTTACCTGCTGTACAAGCATTCATAAGGAGATTTAACGGATATGAAAAAAATTGGAATAATTACTTTTCATCGTGCCAAAAATTACGGCGCTGTTCTCCAGGCGTATGCACTTCAACACACCCTTGAACAACTTGGAAGTGACTGTGAAATCGTAGATTATAAATGTGAAAATATCGACAATGGCTACAAACCGTTTCAGTTTAGCAAAACTGATCCTATTAAGTCAATTTTGAAATCCATTGTTATGTATCGCAAGAGAGCTAAAAAAATTGAACAGTTTTCAAGCTTCTACAATAATTATCTTAAAATCAGCGATAAAACCTATAGTAATTCGGATATATCAGAATGCAAAAATCTTTATGATGCTTTCATCAGCGGAAGCGATCAGGTTTGGGGGCCCGGTAAGGAAGGAATAAATCCTGATTCCATCTATTTTCTGAGCTTTGCAGACGATAACCAAAAATACAGTTATGCAGCAAGTTTTGGTGTTGCAGATATAAGCGATGTAAAGGCAATGCAGCTCAGACCTTTACTTAAAAATTTTCAGTCTTTTTCGGTTCGTGAAAAAAGCGCATTAAATATTGTAAAGAAGATAACCGGTAAGAACGGTGTGTGTCATATTGACCCTACACTTCTTCTGAAAAAAGATGAATGGCAAAAGATTTCTGTAAAAAAAATTGATAAGCCATATATTCTTGTATTTAATGTAAAACCTGTAAAATCACTGATAGATTTTGCGGAAAAACTTTCAAAAAAGGCCGGAATTCCTGTTGTTTATATAACAGATAATCCACAAAAAAAGCGTAAAAATTTCACCTATGTATCTGCCCCAACAGTTGAAGAATTTCTTGGTTATTTTGCAAACGCAGATTATACGGTAACCAATTCATTTCACGGAACTGCCTTTTCTGTAATTTTTCACAAAAATATGTTTGTTGAATATGAAACAGCAAAAGGATTTAATCACCGTGCAAAAAATCTTCTTCAGACAATAGGCATAAACCGAGAAATTAAAGACGGGGAAGCCGTTACAACAGATATTGACTGGAATAAAGTCGATAACATACTTCAAGCAGAGCGCAAACTCTCGCTTGATTACCTTAAAGATATAATTAAAGGGGAATAAATATGCAAATTTTTCCTTCAAAAAGTGAATGCTGCGGATGTTCAGCCTGTAAACAGATATGTCCTAAAGGCGCTATAGCTATGAAGCCTGATTCAGAAGGTTTTCTCTACCCACAAATTGATGTCTCACTCTGTATTGAATGCGGCGCCTGCCAAAAAATATGCGCATTTCAGAACGGTTATGAAAAGAACCATTCAAAGACAGCATATGCAATCAAGCATAAAGACTTTAATACTCGCTTTACAAGCCGTAGCGGTGCTGCATTTGTAGCCTTATCCGATTATATTCTTAATAAAAAAGGATCTGTTTACGGTGCTGCGTTTCAGGATGATTTCTCAGTCAGCCACATAAGAGCAACAGATCGTTATGTCAGAGATAAGTTTAAGGGATCAAAATATGTCCAGAGCGATATGAAAGACACATTTAAATCTGTCAAAAATGATTTAAATAACGATATGTATGTCATGTTTTCCGGAACAGCCTGTCAGGTTGCCGGACTTAAAAGATACCTTGGTAAATGCGACACCTCAAAACTCTATACATGTGACATTGCCTGTCACGGAGTTCCCTCTCCTATTATATGGAAAGAGTACCTCAAACATTGTGAAAAAAAGTTTTGCGGAAAAGTAACCAAGGCAGATTTTCGTGATAAAACTATAGGCTGGAATACCCACAAGGAAGCGATTTGGATTGATGACAATAAGCATATCCTTAACGGCTACACATATCTATTCTACGAAAACGATATTGAGCGTCCATCCTGCTACAATTGTAAATATTCAAACCTTGAAAGACCCGCCGATCTCACACTTGCTGACTTTTGGGGAATCGACCGTGTAGTTGAAAATTTCAATGACAACAAAGGAGTTTCTTTATTGTTGGTAAATTCCGAAAAAGGATCTCGTATTCTCAACAAAGTAATCGACAATATTCATTGTGTAGAATGTGACCTTAACGCTTCAATAAAGTCTAACCCTAATCTGTCACGCCCAACCGCAAAACCTGACAGTCGAGAAGATTTCTGGGATTTTTATTATAAAAACGGTTTTGAAAAGACATTTAAAAAATATTACAACAAAATCAGAATAAAGAAAATCAAAAGAAGAATAAAACTGAAGTTTTATAGCCTAAAAAACAAGGTATCCAAGCTTCATTGATTATTGAACCTCAGGAGGATTTATGAAATTATTATTTGCCTTACGCTCAATTTTTCTTCTTCCGCATTTCTTTGTATTTAAACTCTGTGAAAAACACGATGTTTTATGCAAGGATCTTGAAAGTTGGAGAAAACTTTGTCCTAAAAAAAACAATTGCAGTTATACATACTTATTTTTCTATATGATGTGTCATTTTAAGGAATTCAGAAATGTATTTTATCTGCGTCTTGGAAATATAAAATATTTTTTGAAAATTTTTTGCAAGCCCTTGGATTCGCTGTACTTAACCAGTAAAAATATGGGACCCGGCTTATTTATACAACATGGATTTTCTACAATTGTAGGGGTTGAATCTATGGGAAGTAATTGTTGGATAAATCAGCAAGTTACGGTTGGTCACACAGATAAAGGCAGACCAAAAATCGGAAACAATGTTAAAATAATGACAGGTGCAAAAGTTCTCGGAAATGTTACTATCGGTGACAATGTCATAATCGGTGCAGGAGCAATAATCGTTAAAGATGTCCCTTCAGATTGTGTTGTTGTCGGCAGTAGGGCATATATTGTAAAACGAAACGGTAAAAAAGTCAGAGAAGAACTTTAAATATCAATAATTCAAAAACGCATGCTCGGTGCAATTTACACTGAGTATGCGTTTTATTTTACTGATTTTTGCAATATTATTTATTTCATCTAAAAAGGCGGCTGCAAATTGCAGCCGCCAATAAAAGAATTACTTAGAATATCCAATAACAAGAAGGTTAGTTACAGCATTATAAGTAAATGTGTAAGTACCGCCAACAGCCGCAAGTGTTGATGCACTTGTATACTTTGAGATGTACTTAATACCTGTTGTTGCATTTCTGATTGTTGTTCCGTTGCAGAAATCTACACCGTTAACATTCATCTTAAACGAGTAGTCACCCTTTTTAAGCTTTACTGAACCTGTAAATACATTTGTATCGCTCTTCTTGAGTGTAAGGTTGACATCTCCTGTTACCTTTACCGGAATATCTCCCTTATCTGCTGTCACTACAAGTGTATTTGTTGCTGTGTTGTATGTGAATGTGTATGTTCCGCCTGTTGCTACAAATGTTGTGTACTTGCTCCACTTTGGATTGAATACAAGACCAGGTGTTGCATCCTTTACTACCGCTGATGTTCCGCAGAGCTTGCCGTAGTTATTAATCTTTATCTGATATTTTCCTGCCTTAAGTGTCTTTGTACCTGAATATACATTTGCTTTATCTGTCTTTGCAAGGGCAAGTGTAAAGTTACCTACTACACTTACTTCTGCTCCTGAAGGAAGATATGATATTGTAAGCTTGTTTGTATCAATATCATAGCTGAATGTATATGTACCGCCTGATGCTGCAAGCACTGACGCACTCGACCACTTTGAGTTGAACTGGCTTCCAACTGTAAAGTCCTTGTATGTGTAACCGCAACAATAACGAACACCCTGATTCATTACTCTGAATTCATAGTTGCCCTTGTTAAGCTTAACTGATGCCGAATAAACATTTGCATCCTTTGTTGCCTGAAGATCAAGGTTGATATCGCCGACTATTGAAGCCTTTGAAGGTGCAAGATATTCAATTGTAAGGGTATTCTTTGCAGTATTAAACTTAAATGTGTACTTACCGCCTGTTGCCTTAAGCGTTGTAGAACTCTTCCACTTTGAATTGTATGTTGCGTTTGTTGTTTTATCTGTGAATGTTGAACCGTTACCGAATGCAACTCCGTTTACACTCATCTTGAATGTGTATGAACCTGCTTCAAGCTCAGTTGAGCCTGTATAAATGCCGTTGCCGTCATCTGCAAGCGGGAGTGCGATATCTCCTGTTACACTTACTCCGCTCTGTGGCTGTGTCGGCTCTGTTGCAGGCTGAGTTGGCTTTGTTGCGGGAGCTGTTGTTGGCTGTGTAGCTGTTGTGGGCTGTGTTGCTGTTGTAGGCTGAGGAGCTGTTGTTGGCTCTTCGCCCTGAACGAGAACTGCCTTTGCAGTAAATGCAGCACCTGCTACTTTGTTAGCACTATTGTAAATATAATCGATGTCCTTCTTTTCGCTTTCGAAGAGCTCATCATATGTGTCAGCCTCTGTACCTGTAAGATAATCAACACTGAGATTTACTGTTGTGTCACCGCTGCCTACAACATCAAATGTAAATGTGCAATAAACATTCTCTGACTTGAAGTTGAAAAGATCAAGGCTTGAGCAGTTGAAGAGAACCTGATTTGTAAGGCTTGGATTCCAAACGATGCTGCTCTGGAATACAGGGAAAACCTTATTCTTTGTATTTGTTGTTGTTGTTGATGCAAGCTTGAGAACCTTGCTGTCGTATGTAAGGCTGCTCTGTGTATCAACGATCATGTGATCTGCCTTGAGAAGGTAAGTAACAACAACCTGCTCTGTCTGTGCATTGTAATCATACGAAACAGGATCTGTCACATTTGATGTAACATTGATCTTGTTGCCTGCACTTGTTTCTTCGCTTGTTTCGGCAGCACTTGCTGAGAAAGGCAGAGCTGTGAACATGCACAGCACCATCATTACCGCAAGAACCACAGAAAGCTTTTTCTGAATTTTTTTCATACTTGCTGCTCCTTTAATAAAATAAAATTACCGTTCGCCACAGTTTTGTGGCAATACTTCTAGCTTCGGAAACTTTAACAGTACAAAATTTCCGAGGACATTTAAATTATAGCACATTTAAGTTGTTCGGGCAATGAATCTGTTATTCTTTTAGCGAAAATTTTTTGCCCTAAAATATGTGCAAATTAACGGTAAGTTTGCTATTATATACAAATTCATTGTCTGATTATTGTGGATATTGTCTTATCCATGTCCCTCAGTTCAGAAATAACTGATAATAATACTATCGTATTTAATTTTTTACAACAATTGTTTTGTAACAAAAAAGTCTGCGTCAAGAGCAATTTCGATGGGGCTGTGACAAAACAGCCTAACAAAACAAAAAATGCATCAGACCTTTTCGGGCAACTGATGCATTTTCTTTTTTAAACTGTTTTCTTGAATAGACTGTGGTGGCACACCGCCGACATCATTATCTGTTTTCAACTTTCAATTCTTAATTGAAAGCACCGCCAGGGTATTTAACTCTTGCACATGCAAATACTGCTACCCGAATTTGGTGCAACAACTTGTTGCTTATTCTTCCTCAGCAAGCTCATCGGCTGTAACTTCTGCCTGCGGTTCTTCCTTTGCAGCCTCCTCAGGCTCTTTTTCGGAAACAATATCGTCAATTTCCTCAATAAGCTTCTGTTCTGCGCATCTGTGCTTTTTTAAAGCGAGAAATGCTGCTGTGGCAGCCGCAAGTGCAGAGATTGCACCGATGATTGTGTAGAATAATTTTTTGCTTTTATCCATTCCGGCACCTCTTTCAGTATTAATATAAATCAGCGGAAAAACCGTATTTTTCTACTTATTGCTATTTTATATCATTTTTACAAATCTTTCAATAGGCAACTGATAATCTTTGCACAAATGGCTGTCAGTGTGTTATATTCTCTTTTTACGCTCTGCAAGGACAAAAAGCACTCCGCCCGAAATTACAACAAGCATCATAACAGCCGTTGCTGTCACTCCTGTCTGAACACTGCCGTTTTTATCAGGCTGTGAAGGAGTGCTGTCCGATGTTGCGGCACCGCCTGTTGCCGAAGTCGGATTTACGGAGGTTCTACCGACAGTTGCAGGCTCACCCGTCGGATCAGTCTGAACAGTCTGTTCCTGAGTAGCAGTCGGTTCTTCCGACGGTGACGATTTTTCAACAAGATTTGCATTTGCGGCAGCCTTTTCAAAATCGCCCTTGCCGATATAATCACGCAGAATTTGTTCGCAGGTGGTATATTCTTTCACTGTCATGAGCGACGCAACATCGCCGTAATCGGAACTTTCAAACGCATAGTTATTTGAAACCACTCTGTAAGTTTTTAAAGTGTCAATTGCCTTTCCTCCGATTTTTACATCTGACACTCTGCCGCCGTACGGCTTTGAATAGTCATATACCGCACTTAAACCGCTGAACTGCATTACAGAACCGCTGTTATCCGGCCAGCTGTACTGATACGGGTCTTCCCCATTCTTTATCGCCTGCTTTTGAAGGGCATAAACCGCATTGTTTTTCTTCATAAGGTCAACTGAAAATTCAAGAATATCAATAATCTGCTGACCTGTAAGCTCCTTTTCAACAAGCACATTGCCGTAGGGTGAAATTGAAATCAAATCGGAATATGTCACATTACCCTTTGGAATACCCGAACGGATTCCGCCTGCATTCTCCATTGCAACATCAGCACCCGTAAAGTCAAGATAAGCGGCTGTTACGATTCTGCCTATCTCCTGCTCGCTTGTTCTCAGCTCTTCCCAGCTGTAAGCGTACTCCCTACTGCTCTCGCCGATTACTTCGCTGAGTACGCTCTGTTCACGCTTTTCAATTGCAGAAATATCGGACGCAATCTTTTCATCGGACATTCCCTGAGTATCGGCAGACGAATATGTTTTTTCGACTGCATCGGTAACGCCCTTTTCATTGGAATATGTCAGAGTAAGTACACCTACATTTTTGAAAAAGCAGTTTGCCTCAACAAGCTTTACGCTCTTGCCGTCACTGTCAGCACAGTATTTGTCAATGAGAATGTGCTGATGACCTGCGATTACCGCATCAATGCCCGATGTTTTGGCAATGAATTTTTCTGGGTTTGCATTATGAGTCAGCGCAAGTATAATATCACAATTCTCGTCATCTCTGAGAAAATTCGCATACGCTGTCGCTGTTTCGGCTGAATTTTCAAAGCGAACATTTTCAACATTCTTTGCCGATGTTGATGTGTAAAAATCTTCGTCAATAACGCCGAAAACTCCGACTCTTACCTTTGTGCCGTCATCAGCAGTAACATTCTTTATATAAAAGTTGTTGTCAAAATATCTGTTGCCGCTTGTGTCTGCCACATTTGAGGCAAGTATGGTAAAAGAGCTTTCTCTGTCAAGCTCTCTCAGCCTGTCGGCACTGTATGACCAATCGTGATTGCCGGGCGTCATTGCGTCATAACCTACAGCGTCCATAAGCTCGGCAATGCTTTTTCCCTCTTCAACGGTGGCAAATGACTGTCCGTGAAAGGTGTCGCCTGCATCAAGTATCAAATCGGCATTTTCCTTGTCCGCAATTGTCTTGACTGCGTCAAAACCGATTTGACCGCCCGATGTGGACTTGTAGTAGCCGTGAATGTCGTTTGTGTGAACTATATGAATTTCCGTTGATTTTTCTTCGGCAGATACAGCACACACCGAAATACCCGAAAGCATTATGGCGCTAAGCAAAACACAACCGAATTTTTTTATGCTTTCTGATTTCATTACTTTACTCCTTTCAAATTAAAAATATGTAGTAATTGTTTGTAAAATCAATGCTTTGTTGGGTGAATTGTACCATATTCTGCGCAATTTTTCAATAATTTTATATTGAATACGGCGGCAAGCTGTTTTATTATTGCAAAATTTTGCTTTATCTGCTATTATTTTAAGATGTTGATAACCCAAAAGTTACGCTGAGATTTCACAACAAGTACAGCTTAAAAATCTTTGAATACACCTTTGATTCATCAATTTTGCTGAAGAAGAAACAACAAAAGCAGAATAACAAATAAAATCAAAACAAAAACGGCAGTACCAAAAAAATCGGTACTGCCGTTGTTATATAAGAAATTAATCTCTTGTTTTTTCGCCGTTAAGAATCATTTCCGCATTCTTAACACGCTCTTTTGTCGGGGGCTCAATGCCCTCGAGAGGATAGTCATAACCGAGTGCTTTCCACTTGTACACACCGAGTGTGTGATACGGAAGAACTTCAACTCTTTCAACATTCCTGAGCGAACGGATAAAGTCAGCAAGTCTGAAAAGATACTCGTCCTTATCATTTCTTTCAGGCACAAGAACATGTCTTATCCATACGGGCTTGCCCATATCGGAAAGCTGTCTTGCCATTTCAAGAATATTGGTGTTTGGCTGTCCTGTAAGGATTTTGTGCTGTTCATTGTCGATATGCTTTATATCAAGCAACAGCAAATCCGTATATTCCATTAGCTCTTTCCACTTTGAATAGAACGGCTCTTTGGTTGTAAACGGGTTGGCGCTTGTGTCAATACAGGTATTAACGCCCTGCTTTTTAGCCTTCTTAAACAAATCAAGCAAAAAGTCAATCTGTAAAAGCGGCTCACCTCCGCTTACTGTGATACCGCCCTTATTTTTCCAATAGGGGCGGTATGCAAGCGCTTTATTAAGCAACTCGTCGGCGGTGTATTCCACGGTGTTTTCATCGTGTTTCCAGGTGTCGGGATTGTGGCAGAACTGACAACGCATTGCGCAACCGCTCAGAAAAATCACAAATCTCACGCCCGGACCGTCAACAGAGCCAAAAGTTTCTATTGAGTGTACAAAGCCTTTAACAGCGTTGTCTGACATTACATTCTGTCGTGGCAGGTTCTGGCAATAACATCCAGCTGCTGCTCTCTTGTAAGGTCGATGAACTTAACAGCATAACCCGATACACGGATTGTGAAGTTAGCATACTCTTCCTTCTCAGGATGCTCCATAGCGTCAATGAGTTTTTCTGTACCGAATACATTTACATTGAGGTGGTGTGCGCCCTGATCAAAGTAGCCGTCCATAACATTTACGAGGTTGTCAACACGCTCGTCATCGTTGTGTCCGAGAGCACCCGGGTTGATTGTCTGAGTATTTGAAATACCGTCAAGAGCGTACTCGTAAGGAAGCTTAGCAACAGAGTTAAGTGAAGCAAGAAGACCGTTCTGCTCTGCGCCGTAGCTTGGGTTAGCACCCGGTGAAAGCGGCTCGCCGGCTTTTCTGCCGTCAGGAAGTGAACCTGTAGCCTTACCGTAAACAACATTTGATGTGATTGTAAGGATAGAAGTTGTAGGCTCTGAATCTCTGTATGTGTGGCAATACTTGAGCTTAGCCATAAATGTCTTGAGAAGATCAACGGCAATCTTATCTGCTCTCTCGTCATTGTTACCGTATCTTGGGAAGTCGCCCTCTGTTTCAAAGTCAACAGCAATGCCATCCTCGTCACGGATAACCTTAACCTTAGCGTACTTAATAGCGCTGAGTGAGTCAACAACATGTGAGAAGCCTGCAATACCTGTTGCAAATGTTCTTCTTACATCTGTATCGATAAGAGCCATTTCTGCTGCCTCATAGTAGTACTTATCATGCATGTAGTGAATCATGTTAAGTGTGCCTACATAGAGGTGAGCAAGCCAATCCATCATTGTGTCATACTTCTTGATAACTTCGTCATAATCAAGGTACTCTGATGTGATAGGTGTATATTCAGGACCAACCTGCATCTTTGTCTTTTCATCAATACCGCCGTTGATAGCGTAGAGAAGGCACTTAGCAAGGTTAGCTCTTGCACCGAAGAACTGGATTTCCTTACCTGTCTGTGTTGCGGATACGCAGCAGCAGATTGAGTAATCATCGCCCCATACAGGACGCATTACATCATCGTTCTCGTACTGAATTGAGCTTGTTGTAACTGAAATATGAGCAGCATACTTCTTGAAGTTCTCCGGAAGTCTTGAAGAATAAAGAACTGTGAGGTTTGGCTCAGGTGAAGGTCCCATATTCTCAAGTGTGTGGAGGAAACGGTAGTCGTTCTTTGTAACCATTGAACGGCCGTCAATGCCAAGACCTGCAACTTCGAGTGTAGCCCATACAGGGTCGCCCGAGAAGAGCTGGTTGTAAGACTCAATTCTTGCAAACTTAACCATACGGCACTTCATAACAAAGTGGTCAACGAGTTCCTGAGCCTGTGATTCTGTAAGTGTACCGTTCTCAAGGTCACGCTCGATGTAGATGTCGAGGAATGTTGATACACGACCAACGCTCATTGCAGCGCCGTTCTGAGTCTTGATAGCAGCAAGATAGCCGAAGTAGAGCCACTGAACTGCCTCTGCAGCGTTCTTAGCAGGCTGTGAAATATCAAAGCCGTAAGAAAGTGCCATTTCCTTCATATCGTTAAGAGCACGAATCTGATCAGCAATTTCTTCACGAAGCTGGAAGTCGCCTCTTCTCATACCCTGACGGTTTGTTTCTGCAAAGTCCTCTTTCTTGCCGTCGATAAGACGGTCAATACCGTAAAGAGCAACTCTTCTGTAGTCACCGACGATTCTGCCTCTGCCGTATGTGTCGGGAAGACCTGTAAGAATCTTGTTGTGACGGGCAAGCTTCATCTCGGGAGTATAGATATCGAATACACCCTGGTTGTGAGTCTTGTGATATTTTGTAAAGATTTCGTGGAGTTTAGGGCTCGGAGTGTAGCCATACATCTGGCATGACTGCTCAGCCATTTTAATACCGCCGTAAGGCATAAATGCACGCTTGAGAGGCTTGTCTGTCTGAAGACCTACAACCTTTTCAAGGTCTTTATCAAGATATGCAGCGCCGTAAGCTGTGATGCCGCTTACAACCTCAGTTTCCATATCAAGAACGCCGCCCTTGGCTCTTTCTTCCTTCTGGAGTTCCTTGAGCTCGCCCCAGAGCTTGTCTGTAGCTTCTGTAGGACCTTCAAGGAAAGACTGGTCGCCGTCATAAGGTGTGTAGTTTTTCTGAATGAAGTCTCTGACATCAATGTCGGACTCCCATTTGCCACCTGCAAAATTTGTCCATTCTTCTCTCATTACTGTAAAACCTCCGATAATGATAATTAATACTGAATTTTGTATATGACACAAAAAAATGCCGACTCAATTCCAAGCAGATGCCCGGTAAGGTCAGCTCCTTGAAAAAATCGTCATACATCCTTGTATTCTGTCATTTATTCACTTTTATAATCATATAACCAACACCATTAAAATAACACTTTTTAAGGGCGTTGTCAAGCATTTTGAGATACTTTTTACACCACTTTTTCACACTCAAAGCACTATGGTAAATGAGTACAATTTTAGGGTATGAGGAACATTATTTTCAGCAGATTTTTTCCTGTATTTGTGCGGAATATTTTGTCATATGCCTGCTCTGCTGCACTGCGGCTTGAATCGTCCTCATAAAGGTTCACAAGGAAGTCTGCCTCTACCAAAATTCGGTACGGCAAAGTATCAATATTTCCATAGGTGTGATGGTGTCCCACAAGGTAACAAACTTTGTCAATAAATGTTTTTTCGTAGCCGAGAGCAGCAAGCAACTTTTCAGCCTCGTGAGGACCTTCAAGTTCCTGATACTTCCCTGCAGACGAATTGTACTTTTCTTCGCTCACCTTTATGCCGATGTCGTGAACGATTGCGGAGATTTCAAGAAGCTCCTGATCGTCGGGCAAAAGATTTTCACTTTCACCGATTGTCTTTGCGAATGAATAAACCTTGAGAAAATGGTGAATTCTCTTCTTGTCACTTCCAAAATATTCAATCATAGCAGTTATAACCCTGTCGGTTTTCATATTATCACTCCTTACGGCGAGCCGCCGTACCCTATTCGTGTAGATAGTTTTTTATTTGTGCAATTCCTGTAGGGGTAGCATTGCGACTATATTTCAGACGGGAGGATTCGCACAAACAATCACTTTTTCATACTTCTTATATATGCAAAGGTCTTTTCTTCACCCTCATCTCTCAGCATAACCAATAATTTTTCAAGCAAAGCCTCAGTGTTGGGGTGCATACGGTGTTTGCCTCTGATTCTGCAAAAATATGTAAACGGAGCGCCGTCCGTGTAATTTTTGCCGTTGTAGATCTTGCTTGCGGCAACTCGGTCGCAGAACATTTCGATAACATATTTTACAGGCATTTCAACATTTTCAATCTGCTTTGTCTTTGGGTTGTAATCGTTCCAGTATTCGTAATGGTGACGGTTTCTGCCCTTGTGATGCAGCCACGCCTGTGAATAGCCATACAGCTCTCTTTCCTTTTCATTGGGACTTCTCGTGCCCTGAAAATACTTTGCACCCGGAATAAATTCTGTAGGCGAATACTTTGACAAATCGTGTATTAATCCCTGTCTGAGAATTCCTGCCCTTGCACAGTTGGCAATTACCTTGTGCCTGTGACGGGTTATTGTTCTGAAATGTTTAATCGGATGTGCCATAATTATCACCATAAATTGTTAGTTTGGAAAATACAAAACATTCTCCGACTGACATTTTACCACATTTCTTGCCGATTTAAAATAGCACTTGCAAGATTGTCGAAAAAAAGTTATAATATACAAAGGTTAAAATTTTGTAACCATTTAATGTTAAATTCTATAAGGATAGGTAATCTATGAAAAAGAAAATTTTCATTCTTTTACTTTGTGTTGTCCTCATTGCAACCTGCATATTATGCGCTGTGACGGGAATTTTCGGAAATGATTCTCAAAATTCTCCAAAACCGCAGACGCCCGATACGGCAGTAACCGAAAATACGACATTTCCGAGCACGGTCGATTCGCTCACATTAAAAGTCGGCGAATCAAAGCTTATTGAACTATCATCCGAAAAAGCAAAATCCGTTACCAAATGGACAAGCTCGAACAGTAAAATTGTTACCGTTGATGACGGCGGAAGGGTTGACGCTCTCAAAGAGGGTACGGCTCTGATTTCTGCAATTTCAAAAGACAAATCAAAGTCGGAATTTCAGGTTACGGTGGCAAAATCAACCACGAAAAAACAGCAAAGCTACTCAACCTGTATAACGGCAAATCTTGACAAGCTTGAAAGCAATAAGCGTAACACGGCAAAAAACCTGTACGCAATCAAGGTCAACCGCACGGCAAACTGCGTGACGGTTTACACATATGACGAAAAGGGCAAGTACACAATCCCCGTAAGGGCGATGATTTGCTCCACAGGTCTTGACAATTCGACAATCACGGGTGACTACACAATCGGAATCAAGTCCGAATGGCTTTCCCTTGTGGGCGATGTTTTCGGAAGATACATCAGCGGGATTTCGGGCGATTATCTTTTCCACTCCGTTCCCTACTACACAATGAGCGAAGAAGATTTGGAGCTTGAGGAATTCAATAAGCTTGGCGAACAGGCATCACAAGGATGCGTAAGACTTGCGGTTTCGGATGCAAAGTGGGTTTATGACAACTGCCCCACAGGCACGAATGTAAGCATATATGACGACGCAGAAAATGCAGGCCCTCTCGGAAAACCGGATGCAATCAAAATCACCGATTTTACCAACAAATGGGATCCGACAGACAGCAATAAAAAATGCCCGTATGCCAAAGCAACACCAATAATCAGCGGTGCAAACGATTACACAATCAAAAGCGGCGGCGAATTTTACGCCCTTGCAGGAGTAACAGCCGTTGACACCTGCGGCAACGACATAACATCGAATATCGAAGTTTTAGGCAATGTGATAACCACCCGAAAAGGCAAGTACAAGGTAACATATTCAGTCACCGATGTGCTTAAAAGAACATCAAGCGTAACGATTACGGTAACGGTGCAATAAACCGCCGCAGTCAATTTAAGAAGATAGTTCCGCAAAAGCGAAAATAAAGATGCCCGAACGGAGATTTTAAATTGAAAATGGAAAATTGAAAATGTAAAATGAATGTCGGGAAGACGGTTTGCAAAATGCAAAACATCGTCTTCCCGACTGTTTTTTATATATGAAAGTTGTTGTTTATCTGTTGGGGCGGATATCATTCGCCCGCAAGCAACGGTACAGACTACATATTAATACAAATTTTATAAATGCTGCAAAGCAACTGTAATAATGTATGGATGAACCGTGTTCGCCCATACAGATTTGTACAAACATTGCATACCTACACTCGGGCATATTCACTCTCTCATTAACAAGACTGTCTTCCCGAAAGGACTGCGGTGGCACACCGCTGACCATAATTTTCAATTTTCCATTTTACATTTTCAATTAAAAAGAATCTCCCGAACACGGCAAATGCCATATTCGGGAGAATTTTTTATTTATTCACATATTCACTTTGTACAAGCTTTAGCCAAAATTATTCGGCATCGGGAAGACTTGCAAGCTTTTCAAGGTGAGCATACTTATCAGCAGCAACCTTTTCAGCCTTTTCAAAGAGTTTTTCTGCTCTTTCGGGGAATGAACGAGTGAGTGAGTTATAACGAACTTCGCCCATGATGAAGTCACGATATGATGCAGAAGGAGCTTTACCGTCAAGCATGAACGGATTCTTTCCTTCGTCTGCAAGACGAGGATCGTAACGGAAGATGTTCCAGTAACCTGCCTCAACAGCCTTTTTCTCCTCAAGCTGAGCAATGCCCATGCCGCCCTTGATGCCGTGGTTGATACACGGAGCGTAGCAGATTACGAGTGACGGACCGTTGTAGCTTTCAGCCTCAACCATAGCCTTGAGAACCTGATTGTTGTCAGCACCCATAGCGCACTGTGCAACATAAACATAGCCGTAGCTCATTGCGATAGCGGCAAGGTCTTTCTTCTTAACAGCCTTACCTGCAGCGGCAAACTGTGCAACCGAACCTACAGGAGTAGCCTTTGAAGCCTGACCGCCTGTGTTAGAATAAACCTCAGTATCGAATACGAGGATATTAACATTTTCGCCTGATGCGATTACATGGTCAAGACCGCCGAAACCGATATCGTAAGCCCAACCGTCACCGCCGAAGATCCACATTGACTTCTTAGCGAGTTCGTCCTTGTCAACGAGTGTTTTCTTAACAAGTTCGCCAACCTTTGCGTCCTCTGTGTTCTTTTCGAGTTCAGCGATAAGAGCGTCTGTTGCAGGACGGCTTGAAGTTGAATCTGTTACTGTGTCGAGATAGTTCTGGCAAGCTGTCTTGAGGTCAGCGCTGTCTGTATCCTTCTGAATACCCTCAACATACTCGATAAGTCTGTTGCGGATAGCCTTCTGACCGAGAGCCATACCAAGACCAAACTCTGCGTTATCTTCAAAGAGTGAGTTCTGCCAAGCAGGACCGTAACCCTTCTTATTCTTTGTATAAGGTGTTGCAGGAGCAGATGCACCCCAAATTGATGAACAGCCTGTTGCGTTAGCGATAAACATTCTGTCACCGAAAAGCTGTGTAACAAGCTTTGCATACGGTGTTTCACCGCAGCCTGCGCAAGCGCCTGAAAATTCAAGCAACGGCTGTTTGAACTGACTGCCCTTAACTGTTGTGAACTTGAACTTCTCGTGAACTTCAGGCTTATCTTCAAGTGTGAGAGCGTAATCAAATACTGCCTGCTTAGGACGCTGTGAGTCGATTGACTGCATTGTGAGAGCCTTAGCGCCCTTCTTACCCGGACAAACCTGAGCACAAGCGCCGCAACCCGTACAGTCGAGTGTTGAAACTGTCATTACAAAGTTGAGGTCCTTGAGTCCCATCATCGGGAGGCTCTTTGTACCCTCGGGAGCTTTTGCAAGCTCATCGGCTGTCATGGCAACAGGACGGATTACAGCGTGAGGACATACGATTGCACATCTGTTACACTGAATACAGTTTTCAGGATTCCATTCGGGAACATCAACTGCGATACCTCTCTTTTCATAAGCGGCAGAACCGTTAGGAGCAGTACCGTCAACATGATCCATAAATGTTGAAACAGGGAGCTTGTTACCCTTATATGCATTTACAGGCTTGAGAATTTCGTTTACATACTCAACGAGAGCACCGTTACCCTCTGCCTTGTCGGCAACTGAATTATCAACAGCATTAGCCCAATCAGCAGGAATTTCAACCTTCTTGAGGTCTTCCATACCACGGTCAATAGCAGCGTAGTTCATATCTACGATAGCCTGACCTTTCTTCATGTATGACTTCTTAGCGGCAGCCTTCATAAGCTCCTTAGCCTTGTCGGCAGGAATGATATCTGCAATCTTGAAGAATGCTGACTGAAGAACTGTGTTGATACGACCGCCGAGACCGATTTCCTTACCGATCTTGATACCGTCAATTGTGTAGAAGTTGATGTGTCTTTCAGCGAGAATCTTCTTCATCTTACCCGGGAGACGCTCGGAAAGCTCTTCTGTATCCCATGGGCAGTTAAGAAGGAATGAACCGCCTTCTTTAAGGTCATCAACAATATCGTACTTGTCAACATAAGACGGATTGTGACAGGCAACAAAGTCTGCCTTTGAAATGTAGTATGTTGACTTAATTGGAGTTTTACCGAAACGAAGGTGAGAAACTGTAAGACCGCCCGACTTCTTTGAGTCATATGCAAAGTAGCCCTGAGCGTACATATCGGTGTTATCGCCGATAATCTTGATTGAGTTCTTGTTAGCACCGACAGTACCGTCAGCACCAAGGCCCCAGAACTTACAGCTGTGTGTACCCTTCGGAGTTGTATCGGGATTTTCAACAATCGGAAGTGAGAGGTTTGTAACATCATCAACAATGCCGATTGTAAATCTTCTCTTAGGTGTTTCGCTTTCAGCGTTTCTGTAAACAGCGATGATGTCGCCGGGTGTTGTATCCTTTGAACCAAGACCGTATCTGCCTGTGTAAACCTTTACACCTGCAAAGTCCGAACCGTTGATAGCGGCGAGAACATCAAGATAAAGAGGTTCGCCGATTGAACCGGGTTCCTTTGTTCTGTCAAGAACAGAGATTGTCTTAACAGTCTTAGGAAGCTCTCTGAGCATATAGTCGGCAACAAAAGGTCTGTAAAGGTGAACTTTAAGAAGACCGACCTTTTCGCCTGCGGCATTGAGGTAATCAACAACTTCTTCCGTACAGTCACAAACAGAACCCATAGCAACGATAACATGCTCTGCATCCTCTGCACCGTAGTAGTTGAACGGCTTGTAGTCAGTGCCGATTTTAGCATTAACCTTGTCCATGTATTTAACAACAACTTCGGGAACTGCGTCATAATACTTGTTACAAGCTTCTCTTGCCTGGAAGAAGATATCGTCGTTCTGAGCAGTACCTCTTGTTACAGGATGCTCAGGGTTAAGAGCACGACGACGGAAAGCCTCAACTGCATCCCAGTTAAGCATATCGGCGAGGTCTGCGTAATCCCACTCCTCAATCTTCTGAATTTCGTGAGAAGTTCTGAAACCGTCAAAGAAATGAAGAAAAGGAACTCTGCCTTCAATAGCTGCAAGGTGAGCAACAGCGGCAAGGTCCATACATTCCTGAGGATTGTTTGAACAAAGCATAGCATAACCTGTCTGACGGCAAGCGTAGATATCTGAGTGGTCACCAAAAATAGAAAGTGCGTGGCTTGTGAGCGCACGGGCTGATACATGAATAACGCCCGGAAGGAGCTCGCCTGCCATCTTGTACATATTCGGAATCATAAGGAGCAGGCCCTGTGATGCTGTGTAAGTTGTGGTCAAAGCACCTGCTGCGAGTGAGCCGTGAACAGCACCTGATGCGCCGCCCTCCGACTGCATTTCCGTTACCTGAACCTGTCTGCCGAAAAGGTTCTTGGCACCCTGTGCCGAGAACTTGTCGGTAAGGTCAGCCATTACGGAAGAAGGTGTAATAGGATAGATAGCCGCAACATCGGTAAACGCATAAGAAACATGAGCTACTGCGCTGTTACCATCCATAGTTTTCATTTTTCTTGCCAATGGAATCGTCCTCCTTTTTAATCAAAGCGGCAAAGGAAATGATGCCGCATAAATTTTCGATACCCGTTAATTACGCACCGTAAATCAACAAGCGGTACGGATACTTTGTATCATCTTAAATTTTATCACTTAAACACCGATTTGTAAAGTGTTTTACACAAGAAATTCAAAGCAGGATATATATTTTTGTTTCGTTTTTTACAAAAAAGTTTTTTATATTTACTTGTTCCTGTCAAAATACTTTGTTGTTGATTTTTTAAAAATCAACAACAAAGGTTTTGGCTATTTGTACAAACGGTTGCAATGTTTCGCTCGGACATAATTTGTTTTTTGACATTACAAACTATCTACACGAATTGGGAACGGCGGCTCGCCGTAATTTTCAATTTATAAATGCTTTATCGCTTCGCTTAAATCCGTACACAAAAAACCTATCATATGACGAGCCGACTGCCGCAAGGGCATTGTCGCCCACATATTTTCCGACCATCCATGTATCGGCAAGGTTGTAAAATTGCTGAAACACATTGCCGAGCATAAGCGGTACTGCAAAAGACCACAGGCCGCCTGTTATACTGCCTGTGGTCAAATCTCTGTTTTTATTTAGTTTTACCACAAAATCATTCCGTTGCAACCGCAGATTATGCGGTCATATTTTTTTGTTAAATTCACTTCCGCATTTCGGACAGCGAACAGTATGATTGCCTTTTTTGTTGCGAACACGAAGCTGCGCCTTGCACACGGGGCACTTGATATAACGGTAGTCCTTGCGGTCACGAATTTTCTTGAAGGTCAGTTTGAACCAACCTGTTACCGCATTGTAAATCGGAAGAAATTTTCTGTTTTCGGCACTTCTTGCAACAATGTTGCGTGAGAACATACGAAAACAGATAAGCACGATAATCAAGAGCATTATTCCGTCAATGATGTATCTTGCAACACGGTTCCACACAAAAATATTCACGAACCACAGTATAAGCAACAGCACCCAGAGTGCATTGTTGAGCTTATCCGTGCCGTATCTGCCCTGCATAAAATTGGCGAATCTGTTAAATAATCCTCGCATAAAGTTCATCCTTTCCGCAAAAAGCGGTAATTACAAAAATCATCCTTCCACCATTTTATCACAGGCAGGGCATACATTCAATAAACATTTGACGATATATGTCACTAAATCAGCCGAGAACAAGCTTTGCCGTGTCAACGCTTTCTTTTGCGTCACGGCAGTAGTAGTCAGCGCCGATTTTCATAGCGTAGTCCTTTGTAAGAACCGCACCGCCGACAAATATTGTACATTTGCTTGAGCCGTCGGGATTCTGAAGTTCCTTACATTCTCTTACAAGCCTTATTGTATCTTCCATGCTCTTGAGGGTTGTTGTCATAAGAGCCGAAAGTCCTATCATTGTAATATTCTGTTCAACGGCAGTATCAACAATAAGCTGAGGATCAACATCACGACCGAGGTCAACAACTGTGTAGCCGTAGTTATCGAGAAGAACCTTTACAATGTTCTTGCCGATATCGTGAATGTCGCCCTTTACGGTTGCCACAATAATTTTACCCTTGCTCACGGGAGTTCCGCTTGTCTTTGTAAGGTGCTTTTTGATTACATCAAAGCACTCCTGAGCTGTGTTTGCGCTTTGGATAAGCTGTGGAAGAAAAATTTTATTCTTTTCAAAATCTTCACCCACTCTGTCAAGTGCAGGGATAAGCATTTCGTTTACAACCTGCATTGCATCGGTTGTTTCAAGAAGCTTTGCGGTTGCGGCTGCACCTTCGTTTTTAAGTCCGTTATAAACAGCCGCAAAAATATCAACATTGCTGTCTGCCTTTTTAACGGGGGCGGCAGGAACAGCATCGTTATATGCATTGATAAATTCAAGCGAGTTCTTGTCAATGCCGTTAAGCACACGGAATGCTCTTACAGCGCCTGTCATCGACTCAACATTCGGGTTGATAATCGGCAGGTCAAGTCCCTGTTCCATAGCCATTGTAAGGAAAGTTCTGTTGACAAGCTCACGGTTCGGAAGTCCGAAAGAAATGTTTGAAACACCGAGACAGGTTTTACAGCCGAGTTCCGTTTTTACTCTGTGCAAGGCCTCAAGAGTCTGACGGCAAGCCGCCTGTTCTGCGGAAACCGTAAGAGTAAGACAGTCGATATATACATCTTTTCTGTCAATGCCGACAGCCTCGGCTCTTTCAACAATTCGTTTCGCAATCTCAAATCTGCCCTCGGCGGTTTTCGGGATACCGTTTTCGTCAAGTGCAAGTCCGACAACAGACGCACCGTACTTTTTGACAAGAGGAAGAACCGTTGCAAGGCTCTGTTCCTCACCGTTTACGGAGTTCAGAATCGGTTTGCCGTTGTAGTAGCGGAGTCCGGCCTCAATAACCTCGGGCTTTGTGGAGTCAATCTGGAGCGGAACATCACACACACTCTGAATAGCCTTGAGAACACGCACCATCATCTTTTTTTCGTCAATTTCGGGATGGCCTACATTGACATCAAGAATTTCCGCACCGCCCTGAACCTGACTGAGAGCCTGAGTGAGGATATAGTCAATATTATTTTCAACAAGCGCCTGCTTGAACAGCTTTTTACCTGTGGGGTTAATTCTTTCGCCGATAATTCTCGGACCGTTGATTTCAACAACCGTCGTTGAACTGCAAACGGTTGTGTCAACGCTCTTTGTCTGAGGCTGATATTCTCTGTCGGCAACCTCCGACTTAATTTTTGCAATATAATCGGGATTCGTTCCGCAGCATCCGCCAATAACCTTAACACCGTATTTGAGGAGTGAACAAACGCACTCGGCAAATTTATCGGGCATAATGTTGTACTCGTTGCTGTTGGGATCGGGCAAACCTGCGTTAGCCTTGATTACAAGGGGAAGATTTGTGTATTTCGACATCTCGGAAACAACGGGTTCAAGCTCATCCGGACCGAGTGAACAGTTTACACCGAGAGCGTCAACACCGAGTCCCGTAAGAGTGACAGCCGCACAGGCAGGGGATACACCCGTAAATGTTCGTCCGTTTCTCTCAAAGGTCATTGTTGTGAGGATAGGCTTATCGCAGTTTTCTTTTGCGGCAAGGACTGCGGCTTTAAGCTCGTAAAGGTCGGTCATTGTTTCAAAAACTATGACATCGGCATCTTTACCGGCAAGAATCTGCTGTTTGTAATACTCATAAGCCTCGTCAAATTTCATTGAACCGGCAGGTTCAAGCAACTGACCTATCGGACCGATATCAAGGGCAACGAGAGCGTCTGTACCCTCAACGGCTTTTCTTGCAATCTTAACACCGGCGCCGATGATTTCTTCAACGCTGTAACCGCTGTCCTGAAGCTTGTAGGCATTTGCACCGAAGGTGTTTGCGTACACAATGTCAGATCCGGCATCAATATACCTCCTGTGAAAGCTCTCGATAAGTTCGGGGTGAGTAATGTTCAGCACCTCTGGCACATGGTCGTACTTTACACCGCTTTTCTGAATGAGAGTTCCTGTTGCACCGTCAAGCAGAATAAAATTCTTTTGGTTGAGATATTCACTAAAGTTTGAAAAATTCTTAAACACCACAATGTTCCCCATTTCTTCTGAAGCGACATTTGCCTTTCATACTGCAAATTGCACACCCTCGTTTTCTTCGTTCAATCGGATTGTCTGAAATTCCGAGAACTGCCGTAACCGACTTTGACGGCACAAGCAAACAGCTGTCGCCTGTTGTAAGACCTATTTTTCTCGGAGCGTCAAGTATTCTCAGATACTCCTTCTGCATCTCAATAGGATAGTCCCCATAGCCGGGGCTGAAACGGAAGGTCATATACTTTCCGCTGTATTTTTCGGCAAGAATTTCGTCAACCTTTTGACACACCTGTTCAACGGCAACGCTTGCAAAGCTGTCAAGCACAACCGCCCTTGCCATATCGGAAATCTGACTTATACGGATAAGCTTGTCAATTTCCGAACCGATTGTCGCACACATCATAACGGCTGTGTGGCAGCCCTCAAGGTGCTTTTTTATATCATTGCCGAGTAAAATATCGTCAAACGGAGCTTTGCGTTCAACATAAAGAAATCTCGGCTCAGCTGTTTTCAGTATTTCTTTTTCGCATTCATCCATCAGCACATCCATGCGGTAATTAAGGCTGATTCCTGCACCGCCGAGGTAGCGTATAGCCTCTTTGCGGTTTAATCTGTCAAGCGTTATCATAAAAGACTTGACACCGCCTCCGTAATTTTTCTTGCAACATACGGGTTGTTCATTGTGTAGAGGTGGATGCCGTCAACACCGTGTGCGATAAGGTCAACAATCTGGTCAACCGCATATGCAATGCCTGCGTCACGCAAAGCCTCGGGCCTTGTATCATACTTCTGCATAATCTTTGCAAATTTTGCAGGAAGGCTTGCACCGCACATTGAAACCATTCTTTCAATCTGACTTTTGCTTGTTACAGGCATAATACCTGCCTCAATCGGAACATTCACGCCTGCAATCTTCGCTCTTTCAAGAAAACGATAGTAAACGGAGTTGTCAAAGAAAAGCTGTGAAATAAGGTGGCTTGCACCCGACTCAACCTTTTTGCGAAGATTGTGAATGTCCTCAACCTCATCGGTTGCCTCGCTGTGAACCTCGGGATAACAAGCGCCGGCAATGTCAAAATCACCCTGTGACGCAATATATCTGCACAAATCGCTTGCATAAGTGAAATCCTTCTGCGGTTCAACACCTTCAACCCTGTCACCACGGAGTGCAAGAATATTCTCAATGCCGTTCTCTTTAAAAAGCGCAAGGTTGCGGTCAATATCAGCCTTTGTGCTGTTAATGCAGGTGAGGTGTGCCACGGATTCAACTCCGAAATCTCTCTTGATTTTTGTTGCGATTTCGCAGGTACGGCTCTTTGAACCGCTGCCGCCTGCGCCGTATGTTACGCTGATGAAGTCAGGCTTTAAAGCCGAAATTTCTTCAAGCTTGCCGTAAACCGATTCAATCGGAGAGGTCTTTTTAGGCGGAAATACTTCAAAAGAAAAAACTGTTTTTCCGCTGTTAAATAAATTGCTTATTTTCATATATAAACACCTCGGTAATGGTTTTGTTAAACTTGATTAATTATAGCATAAATAATTTTTGCATACAATACTGTTTTGGTGGGTTTTGTCGTTTAAGACTATCATTTTTTTGGAGGTTTGGATATAATCAAAAATTATATCAAAGAGTTTTATAATAATTATAATTTTGTTAACAGACCAAATTCACCATTATATTCTGTAGTGGCGAACCGTGTTCTCCACTACAGAGTATAAATTTACTTTCATAAAAAGCAAAAATTGCATCAATGCCGTATTCGGGCATCTGATGCAATTCTTTTATCCGAGTATCTTCTCGAATAGATTGCGGTGGCACACCGCCGACCGCAATTTTCAATTTTCAACTTTCAATTTTAAAAAAATCACAGATGCAAAATCAGCTTTGCAACGCCGAAATAGATAAGCAATGAAAGCGAGTCGCAGACTGTTGAAATGAGCGGATTCGCCATAACGGCAGGGTCAAAGCCGACCTTGCTTGCCAAAAGAGGCAGACTGCTGCCGACAAGCTTTGCCATAATAATTGTGCCGACAAGCGTAAGCGAAATTACAAGGGCAATCATAAATGCGTTTTCCTGACCGTTGAGATCAAACAAAAGCAGTTTTACAAAGTTTGCCGCCGCAAGGGTAATACCGCAAAGAATTGACACCCTGAATTCTTTCCACAGCACAAGGAAAATGCTCCTGAAATGAATTTCACCGAGCGACAACGCACGGATTACGGAAACCGATGCCTGAGAACCTGCGTTACCGCCCGAACCCGTAATCATCGGGATAAATGATGAGAGAATCAAAACATTTGCAAGCACAGCCTCAAATGATGAGATAATCGCACTTGTAAAGGTTGCCGAAAGCATGAGTATAAGCAGCCACGGCGCTCTCTTTTTGTACAGACCGAAAACGCTTGTTTTCATATACGGTTTGTCAGACGGCAATACGGCTGCCATCTTTTCGATATCCTCGGTAGCCTCTTCCTGAATAACATCAATAGCGTCGTCAATTGTTACGATACCGACAAGTCGGTTTTCGTTATCAACAACAGGAAGAGCAAGGAAGTTATAGTTTGAGAACATCTGGGCAACCTGCTCCTGATCGGCAAGAGTAGTTACCGAGATAACATTTTCCTCCATAATCGACTTTACAAGCTCGTCATCTTCGGCAAGCAAAAGGTCTTTTACGGTGGTAATACCGATAAGCTTGTTGTTGGCATCGGTTACATAGCAGGTGTAGATTGTTTCCTTGTCAACACCTGTTCTTCTGATTCTTTTAATAGCCATTTCAGCCGTCATATCGGGACGAAGCACAATAAACTCGGTTGTCATAATCGAGCCTGCGCTGTCCTCGGGATATTTCAAAAGCTCGTTAATCTGCTTTCTCATATCCTTGTCGGCCTGTCTTAAAATACGCTTTACAACATTGGCAGGCATTTCCTCAATAAGGTCAACGGCGTCATCGACAAATAACTCATCGACAACCTCTTTCAGTTCGCTGTCGCTGAAGCCGTGGATAAGGAATTCCTGAGTTTCGTCATCCATTTCGACAAAGGTTTCCGCCGCAAGCTCCTTTGGCAGAATACGAAACAGAATCGGCATTTTTTCATCCTGTAGATTTTCAAAAACCGCCGCAATGTCAAACGGTTTCATCGTAATCAAAATGTCACGCAAAGTGCTGAACTTTTTGTCATCAAGCAACACTTTGATAGTTTCGGTAAGGGTTACGTTAACCTGTTCCATCATCTTTTCCTCCTTTTTAATTCAATTGGAAGTAAAGACGGTGTCACCCTGAGTATTAAATTAAATCAATTCAAATTAAAATAAAAATACAAAGCAAAATCAATAAAACAAAATGAACGCACAAGCGCACATTCTGTTGCAACTTCGCCCGGGTACAGCGCCTTTATTACCGTCTGCGTCCATTAAGTTTTCACCTCATTCGCATTTAAATTCGGGCAAAAGCCCGTACATATTTATTTTATTCTTTTTTATGTCCGATGTCAACGGATTTATCCGCTAAAAATTCACTTTGCAAACATTTTACATTATCCTCTGTAACAGCTTGGTAACTCGGTATAATATTTCTTGCTTTTTGAAGTGTATCAATGTATAATGAATATGCATGATTTAAAATAAAATTTCAAAGATTGGAGATTAACCGTTATGACAGATATGGTTAAAAAATATGTTCCCTATGCGGTAATAATTTTGCTTGTTTATATGCTGTTGCCGCTTGTGTTTATTCCGGGCGCAATGCAGAAGTTTTCACCCGTTGCATATGACTTTGTGTTCCCGATTACAGCAATCGGCTGTTCGGCACACTACTGCTCAAAACACGGACTTGACTTTCTCTTTGCACTCATTGCGCCGATTATTTATCTTCCGAGTATGCTCATCTACAACGGCGGATTTTCTTCAAGCACACTTTCAACAAACCTTATTCTCCTCGTAGTTTATCTTGTTGCCGGAATTTTCGGACTTTTCCTCGGCGACCTTGCTTTCGGTGACAAGCGCCGTCAGAAAGAAAAGGCAGAACAGGAAGAAGCAGAGGAAATGCTCCTTGAGGCAAGGCGCCGTGAAAAGGAAGAACTTGAGAACATGACTTCATCAAGCAAAAAGTCCGAAAGAAAAGCACCTTACAGACAGGAACGCAGGCCTGCACGCAGACCGTCGCCTGCACCGCAGAAAACCGAAACAGCAGATGACGATGATTTTGATTATGACAAGTACCTTTCCGGTATTGACAGAAAGCAAGATCCGAACGAAAGCGAAATTGACGATATCTTAAACGAATACAGACACTAACGGCGAGCCACCGTTCCCAGTTCGTGCAGATAGTATTTATAAGGGCGAAAATAAAATGCCCGAGCAGAACTCTATAACTAAAAATGTAAAATTAAAGTCGGGAAGACAATTTGCAAAATGCAAAGCATTGTCTTCCCGACTGTTTTTGTTTAATCAGCAGGGGTGTTCATCGGACTCCCGTTTTGATTAAATTTTATGTTTAAATATGATTATGTGATGTTATGGAAGTTGTGTGTAATTTGCGACATATATATAATCTGTCTTATCAAAAAGATTGTACCATTACTTCGTCAGTTTGCTTTTATATGAAATTTTTGTTTAAATCAACCCAACGATATACTTCTGAATCAAGGTTGAGTCAACAATATTGATTTCACCGTCATGGTTTACATCGCTGTTAAAAAGCTGAGTCCTGCCGAATTCTACAATACCTGCAACATATTTCTGAACAGATGTTGCATCTCCAACCGTAATGTTTCCGTCTGGATATGCATCACCGCAAGTCAGGCAGTTCAATTTGCCACCAATCGTTGTTTTACACTCTGCGCCGTTTTTAAGTCTGCAATATTTATAAGCTATAAGGCCCGTATCCTCGCCAAGCTGTCTTGAAATATAAAACTCCGCATAGCCGTTCTTATCGGGGACAAAAGATGTTACCGCACCTCCGCTGACAAAATATGCGCCCGAGGTTGCATAGCAAGGTTTGCCGCTGCTGTCTGTACCGAAATCCTCATATGTAAAGTCAAAATTCTTGTATGTGCCATCGCTGAGTTTTCCGGTCATTGTGCCATCATCATTAAAGCCATAAGGAAAATAGTCGGAGAGTTTAATCCTCATCTTAACATATTCTCCGCCTGTTGAATCATAATTGAATTTCATACCCGTATCACCAAAATAACGATTATCCGCTGTTATCATATGGCGAGTAAATTCCTGATTTTTCGGGAGATTTACAAACTTCGGTGCATCAATACAGTCCTTAAACATCACGCTGTACTTTTGATAATCCATTGATATGAACATTGCCCCGAAATTCTTTGCCGTATTTTCGGTATATCCCGTTGTTGTAACAAAAAGCTGATTGTTTGAGATTTTCTGCGTTGTACCTGTAACTTCAAAGTCCTTGCGATCTTCATACTCGCTTACCGCACCTGTCATAAGAACCGAACCGACGGTAAGCACACCGCACATTGCGATTGCAGTTAATTTTTTGATTATATTTTTCATTGTTTTTCCTCTTTCTATCAGTAGGGGCGCTCATTGGACGCCCGATTTGATTGAATTTTATGTTTTCGCAAAATCAGTTGATGTTATGGAAGTTGTGTGTAATTGGCGACATATATATAATCTGTCTTATCAAAAAGATTGTACCATTACTTCGTCAGTTTGCTTTTACATGAAATTTTTATTTAACTCAACCCTACAATATACTTCTGAATCAAGGTTGCGTCAACAATATTGATTTCACCGTCATCGTTTACATCGCTGTTAAAAAGCTGAAGCTTGTCAAAGTCCTCAATACCTGCAACATATTTTTGAACAAGCGTTGCATCAGTAACAGAAATGTATCCGTTTAAATCCGTATCACCGCAAGTTAAACCGACCAGAGTATCTCCGATTATTCCGTAATCGCAATGAGCGCCGTCTTTAAGTCTGCAATAGCGGTATGACATTACTTTTGTATCTACACCAAGCTGTCTTGAAACATATATTTCAGCATAGCCGTCCTTATCGGGAGCAAAGGATGTTACCGCACCTCCACTTGTCGCATATGCGCCGGATTCCGCATAGCAATTAACACCGATGCTGTCAGTTCCGAAATCTTCGTATGTAAAATCAAAATCCTTGTAAGAACCGTCGCTAAGCTCAGAAGTCATTGTTCCGTTTTCATTGAACAGACGGGAAAAATCGGAAAGCTTAATTTTCACCTTGACATATTCACCGCCTGTTTTGTCAAACTGATAGAATGTCTGAACATTACCGAAATAACTGTGCCCCTGCGTCATCATATATTTTACAAATTTTTCGCCCTTTGGAAGATTTACAAATTTCGGTGCATTGATACAATCCTTAAACCATATATCGTAATCCTTTTCTTCGGTTGTTTGGAACTTTGCACCGAAATTTTTATCGGTATTTTCAGTGTATCCCGTTGTTGACACAAAAAGCTGATTGTTTGAGATTTTCTGCGTTGTACCTGTAACTTCAAAGTCCTTGTGATTTTCATCCTCGCTTACCGCACCTGTCATAAGAACCGAACCGACGGTAAGCACACCGCACATTGCGATTGCAGATATTTTTTTAATTATATTTTTCATTGTTATCCTCCGTGTTTGTAATTTTATCCGCAAATTTGTTCATACTTGTCTAAGTTTATCAATCTATTTTTCTTATGTCAATAATTTTAAAATAAATTCGGCATTTACGGCAATATATGCGTATTTTTCCCGATATTAATTATTACAAAATGACAGACAAAATACTCGGTCATTTCTGTTTTAAACAATTGGTCTTTAAACAAAAAAACAGGCTGCACCGTGATGCAGTCTGCTGTAAATTATGACGCACGCTCACATATTACATAGTAACGGTCAAAACCGCCGTTGCCGTCACTTATGCAGGTAAACATCGTGAGCAAATCTCTGTCCTTCTGCAAATAGCAGTCGCCCGATTCGCTCGGCTTATTGACTTTGGTTTCAACTACCTTGTAATTGAGTGTATCCCAATAATTTGTGATTGAAACCCTGTCACCGATTTTGAGGTTGCGGAGGTTGTCAAAAAAAATTCGACCGATGTATCCCGTGTGACCTGCAAGGACTGCGTTTGTATTCTTACCGCCGATCGGCAATGATGTTGCACTCATATGTGCCGCACCGTAGCTCATATTTGAGCTGTTCGCACCGAGGTAAATCGGCAAACGCATATTTATTGTTTCGGCGGTAACATAGCCGTAAATGCCGTCGGTTATGCCGTAATCTTCAAGATTGACGGCAGCCTGTGAATAGGTATCATTGCGGAGCATTTCATACTGGTTTGTTTCAAGTTTTTTGTTGTAGGCAACGCTGTCATTGAAAAGTCTGTCGAGATCAGCCTTGAAAACAACGGGCTGTTTGGAGGTACGCTTGCCTTCCCTGTCAATTTTGTAACCATCTTCGTCAACCTTGCCGTCCTTGACCGCCTGTTCAAAAGAGCCGTCCTCAGCTTCTTCAACACGGGTATCAAAGCCGTCAGCCTCACCGTTTGAAATCTGTGTTCCGATAAAATTTGATATAGGGGGGAATGCGACAAGACCTATTCCGACAACGAGCATTGCTATTGCCACACCCGTAAGTATTTTTTTAATCATCGGAATCACCGCCCGAATTATTCTGATTTTCGTCAGCCGAGTCATCTCTCAGCCGTTTTGCACCGTTTGACTTCTTCTTTTTACGCTTGAGCAGAAATACAACCACAAACACAACAAGTGCAACAAAGCCGACAATTATGCCGATTGCGACTGCATAAGGGATTTTGTAACCGAGAAAGAATATGTAACCGTTGTCAAACTTTGCAAGCGACTCGCCCGTTTCAATATACTTTGTATCGTCATAATCGACACGCTTGCCACGCACGAGAAGTCTGTGAGTATTAATGCCGTATGGGGTACAGGTGAGGAGCGTTACAAGGTCTTCACCGTCAACAATTCGCAAGGAATTGATTTCCGAGGGGAGAACAACTTCGATTTGATCAACCTCATATTTCAGCGTTCTGTCGAGAATATGAACATAAAATTCATCGCCTACTTTCATATCAGTGAGATAATCAAAGAAAGTTTCTCCCGGAAAACCCGAATGGGCAGAAATTACGGAATGTGTGCTTGCACCGCCGACAGGCAGGGAAGTGTTTTGAAGATGCCCTGCACCTTTAGAAAGAATCTCTTCGCTTGTGCCGTGATAAATCGGCAGATAAACATTGATTTTCGGCACATCAATATAGCCGATAAGACCGTTATCATCAATATTGAGAGTTTTCTCATAATTTGCACCGATTTTCTGAAAAGCCTTTTCGTCGAACGGGTCGGTAATTATCATATTATTTGAAAGGCTGTTATTGTACTTTGTCGCCTCTTCAAACATTTTTTGAGTTTTCTCACTCGGCATCTGAGCAACCCTGTCGGTGTACTCCTTAACCCTGCTTCTACTGACATAGTTATTAATTGCGGAACTGACAAGCGGATAGCTCATTATGCCGATTCCTGCAACGAATATTAAAACTATTAGTAAAATTGACAGCTTTCGTTTCATAAAATTTTCCTTTTCTGCGTGTTTTTGTTCCGTTGTTATTATACTACATTTTGCCGTGCAGGGCAATACACGGCGAGCCGCCGTATGGACAGATATTATCCGCATATACGGCTCTTGTGTAAATAGAATGGGGATGCGTTGCCGCATCCCCTGAAAATTACATATATCATATCACAGATTTTAAGATAAAGATATTCGATTAATTATTTAGCTGCTTTCTTTCTCTTAAGAACAAAGAGAAGAACGCCTGCACAAGCGATAAGTGCTGCACCGCCAACATAGAACATCATTGTACCCATACCACCTGTTGAAGGAACTGTTACAGGATAATCAGGAACTTCTACCTGATTTACTGTGCTTGAATTACCATCAACTGTAACTGTGATAATACCTGTTGTGCTAATAACAACTGTGTACTCAGAAGAGTTGAGGTTGTAACCTGCAGGAGCTACTGTCTCCTTAACCTTGTATGTACCTGCAGCGAGCTTTGCAAATGTAACATTACCGCTACTGTCTGTTGTCTTAGTGTCAATCAATGTGCCCTCTTTTGTCTTGAGTTCAAATGTTGCATTGCCAAGACCCGTCTTGTTATCTGTTGTGCCATCATACTTGAATACAGGAAGGTCGAATGTGTAAACATATACTGTTTCACCAGACTTTTCAGTCTGACCGTATGTGTTTGTGTATGTAAGTCTGTCGCTGTTGCTGTTGGCTGTTGTAGCGTTGCCTGAAACAGCTGTGTCCTTAAGAACTGCTGTAAGTGTTACAACAACATCTGAACTTGCATAGAAGTCGTTTGTGCCTTCCTTAGCAGCTTTAAGATAAGACTCTGAAAGAGAAATCTTAATATCTGACTGTGATGAAGCATCTACTGTGTAATCTGAAGTTGAAAGTTTAGTGTTGTCAACCTTAACTTCTGTTACAGCAGGAGTGTCAAAGCTACCTGAAAGGTTATCGTGGATTGTGTACTCAGTAAGCGGAACTTCCTTAGAACCTGTAACTGAAGCTGTGAGCTTAAATGTTACTGTGTCGCCTGCAGAAGCAGTTGTGCTCTTAGTATCGATGTCGCCACCAACGATTTCCTTAGAAACTTCAACTGCACCTGTGTTAATCTTGAGTTCGATTGGAGCTTCTGCTGAACCCTGAGTTGTCTTTGTGCCCTCAGGAAGAGCAAAGAGAGCGCCGCCCTTTTTCTTTACGCTTGTTTCAGCAGGCTGGCCTGTAACCTTAACATAGTAAACACCTGCTTCATTTGTACCGAAGTTGTAAACATCTTCGTCAGAAGCGAATGTGTGGTCACCCTTGCTGTCTGCAAATGTTGCATTTTCGCAAGCCTCGAGAAGAGCCTTTGAATCGTTACCTGATGCATTTTTCCAAGTCTTGAGAGCTGTTGCAACAGCTGTGTCACCCTGGATTTCTGTATATTCGCCTGTTGTTGTGTTAATTTTTGCTACCTTATAAACATTTACTGTAAAGCCGTTCTTGCCCTTGATAAATGCGTTATAAGCATCGCTTGTTGCAGCGCTTGCTGAGAATGGAATCATGAGAGCGATCATCATTACTGCGAGAACTGCTGCAAAGATTTTCTTTGTAGTTTTCATTTTTCTTTCTCCTTTGTGTTTGATTTAATATATGTAATTATATTCTAACCGAATGGTTAAACGGGTTGGGGTGGCTGCATGGCGGACACCGGCTAACAACGGTGTCCGTAGCAGTCAAAGAGGTTTTCTATGAAAGAAACATATGATTAAAAAATCACCTGTTCTAACAAGTTAAATCATATTGGGTTACTTTCTGCGTCTTGCTCTGCGTTTTTTACGACCTTTTCCGTAATAGATTGCATAACCCGTGAACATTGTCACCGCAAGTCCTGCAACCGACAAACCGAGAACAAAATAACCGTTCATTCCGTCACCGCTTGCCGAAGGCATTGTAATTGCGCCGTCAACATAATCATATGTAACATCGTACTTACCCTCAACAGGAAGTGTGAAGTAGGTGAGTGTGTAGTTCGGGGTGTAACCCGCTGACGGTTTGTACTCAAACAGACAGTATGTCTGATATGTTGAAGTACCTGATATATAATTGTCGGAACTGTCGCTCCATACAACATTACCGTTTGTTTTTGTGAACTCGCCCTGACCGTCCTTGAAGATTGTCAGATTGTCAAACACAGCCTGACCGTTGCTGTCTGTCTTTTTAGAAGCCATATGAGTTTTCATTGAGGCATCTTTAATGATTGTATTGATATCATCTGCAGTAAAGATATCCTCACTAGATACCTTCATCACAGCAAATTCCGTATCACTTACATTACCGCCTGTCTGATTCTTCTTGTTTACTGTTGCACTTCCGTGTGTGGTTTCATTTTCAAACACGGCTTTTTCAACAGGAGAAGAATTGTTGAAGTAAGGTGCAAGCTGAGCATCGGTTTTGCCTTCAATATCTGAGTTCTTAACCTTAATGTACTTAGCCGCCGTTACTTCACCGCCTTCAAGAAATTCAATCTCGGCAAGCCAGGTATTTGTATCCATTTTATAATCGGATGCATTTTCACCCTCGGCAAGAGCCTCGGTAATCTTAAATCTGTAAACACCCACACTGACTAAGCTGAGGTCTTTGAATTCAACCTTACCGCTTGCGTCAGGTGTTGCCGATTTCTTGGAAACTAATGCTGTGCTGTTTGTCTTGATAGTATTGCCATCGGTATCCTGTTTTGCTGTATCCATTGATTCAAGACCTGTCAATGTATAAACGAACTTGCTGCCGCTGTAAGGCTGACCGTCAAGAGTCTTATTTACCGAAACAGCAAAGTTTGTAGGATTAACCTTATTGACAAAGTCAAGCACATTTCCTGCTTCCGCAAGAGTACCGACGAATGTACCGTTGAAACTCTGATTGCCTACTTTATAGGGGATATAACCTGTAACGGTTTTCTCTGTAATCTTATAGGTTGCACCTACAGGAATATTGAGAAGCTTAATGCTTTCGCCCTTTTTGATTGTGAACGAACCGTCCGAGGATGTACGGTAAGCTGTGCTTGAATAATCACTTGCGCCCTTCTCTTTGAGCTGATACTCAAGAGGATAGGTCTTGTAGTCATAGGTTGAACCGTTGCCGTCAAAGTCGAGAGCAATTGCAAATGTAAACTGCTGACTTGTGTCGTAGCCGGTTGTACCGTCTTCACCAACAACATTCTTTGAAATTTCAAGAGGTGCTGTCACTATCTTGTTGGTATAGTCGAGCTGGAGCTGTGCATAAGCACTGTCATCATCGGGATCTACAAGCTTGAATGCCGAGTTCGTAGTTGAATCGCTACTGATTATTGAACCGACTCTGTTGTTAACGAGTTCCCAGTTTGTTGTGTATTTAAGCTTACTGCTGTCTGTTGACTCGTCAACCGTCATATCGTTGCCGGTCTTGAATGAGTTGTCAAAGTCAGCCATATAATCATCTTTAAGTGTGAAACCGCTGTTTGAAAGAGTTTCATTGCTTATGTTTTCGTCTGATTTTGTAAGCTTGTAGCCTTTACCGGAGGTATCTTTGCCGTTCTCTTTGATTGTATAATCAAAAGTTTCATTAGCTTTGAGGTCATCTGAAATTTCAGAAACAACATCGCCTGTATCAAGTGCCTTTGTAACCTTGAGGTCATTATTGGCAGGTGTCATTGTGAAGTTTACTGAGAAGTTAGACTCAGCCTCACCACGCTCCATATAGAATACTACCATATGGTATGTCTTGTTAGGATCAAGTTGAACACCATTGTTGATTGTCTTTGAAACGGTGCCAAGGTTCACCGCATGCGTTTCACCGGGAATATATGAAGTACAGGAATCTTTCTTGACAGTCCAAGCATTTCCATAAAAATCATCAAGATTTGAAGCGTAGTAAAGTTTACCGCTGGTATTCATATACTTTTCGAAGTCAAATTCGGTATTGTTGCCAAGCTGTGACTTTTTGAATTTGTAAAAACCGTCTGATGTTTCATAAGGTTTTACAAAATATGCACCGTCATTAAGTGTACCAACTCTTGTATCCTGCCAAATATGCAAACAGAAGTCATTATAAGCGGAATCTGTTCCAACCCAAAACTCATCACTAGGAACTGTAACTGTTCTCGATGATGATGAAGTCGATGACGGAGTTGAGTAATCGGCAAATACATTGTCGGCAGTTGCGGTCATTGAATTAAAGTTAATTGAACCGCTTGCCTCTTTATGGTCACCGGCGAGGTCGAGAGCAAGCTCTGCATCAGCACCTGTTGAATCCTCACCGATATAAACCCAAAGGTCATCGTCACCGCTGAAGTTAAAGGTTGCAGGTTTGTCGTCTGCAAGTAAACCGTCCTTCGGAACTCTGAAGTCTATATCAAGTCTGATACCGAAACCATAGTCAAGGTTAGAGTTAGTACCCTTGCCAGATGATGTAGCCGTAGTATTGTTGAACGGGAAAATACCATAACCATTGGTGCCTCCGAAGCTACCCAGGTCATCGAGAATTCCATAATCCTTACCAGCACCGTAGTTAATTTTTTTAGGTGTGAGGCCGTCCCATGTGAAGTAGATGTTATCGGCTGCATTCTTTGAAGTAAATTTATAAGTAGTAACGCCTGCACTGTCAGTAGTTGTACGGAACGGGAAAGATGACTTATAAACATTGGCAACTCTTGCACCATTATATTTAGCGGTTGAAAGTGCCTCAGCATCAAAGTAAGGAGCCTTGACACCATTTATAACCTGAAGATCGCCCTTGCTGTCAAGCCTGTTGTGCATAAGACCCTGTAAGGACTGGTTATAATTACCGCCATCCCATTTCATACCGTTGGAGTTGTTTACTGCATAGTAATAGTTATCATCATAATTGTTGATGTTTGTAAGTCCTTTTGCGTGAGTCTCAAACATATTGTAGTGGGCATCGCCCTTATACATATTGCCGAAGTAGAGAGGATACTTCCAGTCCGACTTATAGTTTGAAGCAATGTTGCTTATGTAGCTGTTGAAGTTATCAAACTGATACCAATAGTCATACATATTGCCATTACCCTGACACTGAAGATACCCTTTCTCCTGCTCCATGTCCGACCAGTAGTCAAAGTATGTTGCGTCAACGCCTACGATGTCAGGATTATTTGAGAATGAATTTTCAACAACAGCGTTATAGTCTACATTGCCTATTTCCGAGAATTTTGTCCAGCTTTCGCCTCTGGCTGTCTTAACATATGTAGCCGTGTTCTCGCTGTAGCCCGAATCGTCATATCCCGAACCTGTCGGATATGAAGTTGCGGAAGATGCACCGTTGAGATTAGATTTTATCGGATGGAATCTTAAAACCGCATCTGTCGGAATTTTACCGCTGAACACCACATGACCGTTTACCGTGGTTTGTGTAAGCTCAACTGTTCCTTCATAGGCATCGTTGTAGTCAAAAGTTGCATAAATCTTTGAAAGCGACTTCCAGTCATCGTTTGAAACATAAACTGTTTTATATGTTGCCTTTGACTGTTTGTCGGGAGCTTCAACAGAAAGGTATTTACTTTCTTTGAACGAGCCGTCAGTTGTAAGATAAAATTCCGTGTCACCCGAAGCACCCGAAATGTCGAGGGTCTTGATGAACGGATTAGTCCACTGACTTTTTGAGGCGTCATAAAGAGCATTATCGGTACTGTATGAATCGTTAATACTGAGGTTGCTTGTTTGTTTTTCTCCCTTGCTGTTGAAGATTACATATTTATAGGATGACTTAACATCCACATAGTAGTAATCGCTGTCCGAAGATGTGAGCTTGTTCATTGCAGCACCGGGCCACTTTTCATTGCAGTCAGTATCGGTTACCCAAGAATATGCATAAGCTTCGTTATAGGTGTTACTGTTATGAAGATAGATACGACGGGAATTGCTTGCAACAGTCTTTTCGGGAAGAGTAAATTTAACCCCGGAAGAAAGCTCAATTCTTGTTGCACCGGATGGTGCAGTGGTTTCAAAAACTCCCGAAGAATTTTTGCTTACAGTACCCGTACTGAGAACCGTGCCGTCATCCTTAGCAAAACGATATGTAACAGAAGAAAAATCTTTCCATTCCTTATTCTTGGTCAGGTTAATATAAATCTTCTGTCCCGAAGATGTTGCCGCAAATACATTAAGCGACATACCCGACACGGCACATACCGAAAGCATGATGGTAAGTGCAAGCACAAGGGAAAAGCTTTTCTTTACGGTTCTGCAAAGCTTTTTACCTAATTTCATAATTTTTTCTTCTCCTTCATTGCCGATTACTTTGTTTTGGCAGTCAAAGTACAATTAAACAGGACTGCATAGGACAGTCCAACATATCTGCCAACTAATTATAAAACGCAAATTTTTGAATTTGTTCTTCTTTTTGATTTGCATACAATTATATAATATTTTATTGCACATTTGTAGAGGCAATATAGCCAAACTTCGGGTAATATTTTTGGTTATATTGCATATCCGCAAATACGATTTAACATTTTTGACCATAATGTGATTTTATTACTTATTTATCACCATTTTTTGTGTTTAAGATAAATTATACCCATCGTACAACCTTAACAGGCAGTTATAAAGTCAATTTCGGCACTAAATTTGTTGGTTTTTAATTCTTTTTTTCAAAAATATCAAAAATTTTTATGCAAGTTTACTCCAAGCTGTGCGTGTAGAAATATGTATTATTTTGCGATTGTTGTTTTTTAACATAAAATGCCCCAAAACCAGCATTTTGCAGAATTTTTCAGATATATTTTTATAATCAATATCTATATCTCATCAAATTAATCACCGAACACCTTGAAAATTCGGCACAAATAAAGGGCAGAGTATCGCTCTCTGCCCCTCAAAATGTAATTCACTTAAATCGCAATTATACAAACCGCTTTATGCAAACATATTAAAGATCTCTGCCGCAGCACTTCTTGTACTTTTTACCGCTGCCGCACGGACAGGGATCGTTTCTGCCGATTTTCTTGCCCTTACGGATAGTCTTGTTGACAGAATCCGTACCGTCTGCAGAAGTTTCTGTAGGCTGAGCAACCTGCTCACGGTGAAGCGCTTGCTTTACGGCGTCCGACTGTTCAACAGCTTCTTCATCATCGGATGCAGACTGTGCCGCTGCGGCAGCCCTCTGAGCTGCTCTCTTTGCCGCTGCAATTGCATCCTGTCTTTTCTGAATCTCATAAACACGCTTTGGCATAATGAGCATCATCTTGACAGTATCTTCACGAATGCTTTCAATCATCTCATCAAACATATCGAAGCCTTCAACTCTGTACTCAACAACAGGATCGTGCTGACCGTATGAACGAAGTCTGATACCGCTCTTGAGCTGATCCATATTGTCGATGTGATCCATCCAATGTGTATCAACATTCTTGAGGAGGTAAACACGCTCCATCTCACGGATTGTTTCCTCGGGAAGAAGTTCTTCGTTTTCCTTGTAGATTTCAAGAGCATCATCAACGAGCATCTTCTGAATCTCTTCGGGTTCCATATCTTCAAGATCCTCAAGACTGAAATCGTACTTGGAATCATCTCTGATAAGCCAGCCTGCATAGTAATCCTTAAGGCTTTGGAAGTTCCAATGCTCTGCAGGACCTTCGGGGAGATACTGCTTGATTGAAGTTGCGATTGTATCCTCAACCATTTTGAGGATTGTTTCGTGGAGATCCTCACCGTTAAGAACCTGATCACGCTGACCGTAGATGATTTCACGCTGTTTGTTCATAACATCGTCGTACTGGAGAACATCCTTACGAATGCCGAAGTTACGAAGCTCAACCTTTTCCTGTGAGCCCTCGATAATACTTGTGAGCATTTTATTCTCAATAGGCATATCTTCGGCAACATTCATACGCTCCATCATCATTTTCATTCTGTCACCGCCGAACAGACGCATAAGGTCATCCTCGGTTGAGAGGAAGAAACGGCTGACACCCGGATCGCCCTGACGGCCTGCACGGCCACGGAGCTGGTTATCAATACGGCGTGACTCGTGTCTTTCCGTACCCATAATGTAAAGACCTCCGGCCTCTCTTACCTTTTCAGCCTCGCCCTTAATTTCTTCCTTATACTTGTCATTCAGTTCTCTGAATGTATTTCTTGCATTGATGATTTCTTCATCATCGGTTTCCGCATAACCTGTAGCTTCTTCAATAAGCTCCTCTGTAAAGCCCTGCTTACGCATTGCGGCTTTTGCCATATACTCTGCGTTACCTCCGAGGATGATATCGGTACCACGACCTGCCATGTTGGTTGCGATTGTTACCGCACCGAGTTTACCTGCCTGAGCAACAATTTCAGCCTCTTTTTCATGCTGTTTTGCATTGAGGACATTGTGCTTGATGCCTCTCTTTTTGAGCATTTTCGAAAGAAGCTCCGACTTCTCAATTGAAATTGTACCGACAAGGACAGGCTGTCCCTTTTCGTGGGCCTCAACAATTGCATCAATAACAGCGTGGAACTTGCCGTTTTCTGTCTTATAAACCGAATCGGGGAGGTCTTTTCTTAAAACAGGCTTGTTTGTAGGAATTTCAACAACATCAAGCTTGTAGATTTCCTGGAATTCTTCCGACTCTGTCTGAGCAGTACCTGTCATACCAGAAAGCTTTTTGTAAAGACGGAAGTAGTTCTGGAATGTGATTGTAGCAAGAGTCTTGCTTTCGCTCTGAACCTTTACGCCCTCTTTAGCCTCAATAGCCTGGTGAAGACCTTCGTTAAAACGACGGCCATACATAAGACGACCTGTAAACTCGTCAACGATGATAACTTCGCCGTCCTTGACAACATAGTCAACATCAAGCTTCATAACGCCGTTGGCCTTGATAGCCTGATTTACATGGTGCTGAATTGTAAGGTTATCGGGATCGGTAAGGTTTTCAATACCGAAAAATTCTTCGGCTTTCTTAACACCGCTCTGTGTGAGGGTTGCTGTTTTCTGCTTTTCATCAACAACATAATCAATGTCGTTTTCCTTGTAATATTCCTCCATATCCTCTTTTGCGTCAAGTTCTGCAAAACGCTGAACTTTAAGAGTTTTTGCAAAAGCGTCAGCCTTTGCGTAAAGGTCTGTTGACTTGTCGCCCTTACCCGAAATAATAAGAGGAGTTCTCGCCTCATCAATGAGGATTGAGTCAACCTCATCGACAATTGCAAATGCGTGTGGGCGCTGAACCTTGTTTTCCTTGTAAACTACCATGTTGTCACGGAGGTAGTCAAAACCGAGTTCGTTGTTTGTTCCGTATGTAATGTCTGCGGCATAAGCCTTTTTTCTGCCCTCGTTATCGAGGTCGTGGCAGATAAGACCGACCGAAAGACCGAGGTATCTGTAAAGCTTGCCCATCCACTCTGAGTCACGACGGGCAAGGTAATCGTTGACTGTTACAATGTGAACACCTTCGCCTGTAAGAGCGTTGAGGTATGCAGGGAGGGTAGCAACCAAGGTTTTACCTTCACCGGTTTTCATCTCGGCGATTCTGCCCTGGTGAAGAACTATACCGCCGATAATCTGAACGGGGAAGTGCTTCATACCAAGCACTCTCCAGCCTGCCTCACGACAGGTTGCAAATGCTTCGGGGAGAATATCGTCTGTTGTTTCGCCGTTGGCAAGTCTTTCTTTAAGAATTGTTGTCTGGTTCTTGAGTTCACTTTCGCTCATAGCCGCATATTTATCTTCGAGTGCAAGCACCTTGTCACAGATTGGTTGCACACGCTTAACTTCACGCTTGCTGTAGTTGCCGAACATAGCCTTTAAAAAATTCATCAGGGTTCTTCCTTTCAATGTACCGAAAAAATCGGTCAAACTGTATTTTCAATAATATAATTTTAATTTACTGCACCGCAGACGCTCCAAGGCTTTTTGCAGCCTGAATCATTGCGGCCTCAACCACGGGACCGGCATATTGGAAACCGAAACCCGAATCCTGTACAACACAGGCAAAGGCGAGAGGGCAGTCTTCATCTTTTGAGTAGCCGACCATCCAGCCGTTAGGGTTCTTATCATCGCCGACTTCACCCGTACCTGTTTTGGCACAGACTGTAAGTCCGCCGAAAAGGTTGTCGCCGTAGTAATCCGAAACGGTGTATCTCATAACATCATCAAGCTTTGCCGCCGTATCGGATGAAAAAAGCTCCTGTCCGCTGCTCTTGTAGTTTATGCCGAGTGCGGAGAGTATGGACTCATCTTTGATAAGGGTAGGGTTTGTAGCCTTACCGCCGTTTGCGATTGCACCGCAGATAATTGCCATCTGCATCGGGTTTACCTTGTCATTATACTGACCTGCGCCCGACCAGCCAAGCTGGTTTTCATTGGCATCGCTGACATCATATGAACCTTTTGCGGTTTTAATTCCGTCAACATCAAATGAGCTGTTAATGCCGATTTTCTCGGCAGTTTTTGTCATTGTGTCACTTCCGAGTTCAACGGCAAGCTTTGCAAAAACAATATTGCAGGAATGTGCCATTGCCTCTTTATATGTCAGCGTTCCGTGAGTTTCCGTACAGGTAACTTCACTTCCGCCTATGTTCTCACTTCCGTTACAAACCCAAGTGCGGTCATAAAGGTCGGGAATATTCTCGATTGCCGCCGCAGATGTAACGATTTTGAAGATTGAACCCGGAGTAAAGGTTGACGAAAGCACATTATCAAGGTAAACGCCCTCGTATTCGCTTTCGTTGTCCTCGGTAATTTCGGGAGGAGCCTGCGGATCGTAAGCCATGGTGCTTATGGAACAGATAACCTCGCCTGTTTTGTAGTTATATATTACACAGGCACCTTTTTTGTTATAAGCTGCAAGAACATCATAAGCCGCCGCACAGGTTGCGGAATCGACTGTCAGCTTTATATCGTGAGAGGCTCTCAATGATTCCGGCATATTAAGTCCGAAAACAAGGTTATAGCCTATCAGCTGAGAACGATACATACTTTGAACAGCCGTTGAAATGTTAAGGCTGTCATCACCGACAACATGAAGCAGAGATTTTCTTACGCTCTCGCTTTCGTTATAAACTCTTTTACCGTCAACCGTCTGTGCAAGAGCCGTGCCGTTGCGGTCATAGATTGCTCCTGCCTGTGCAAGGCCGCCGTCACCTGCTATATGCGCATTATATGCCTGATCAACCCAGTCGTCTGCCCCTGTTACAAGCTCAAAGGCAAGATAGCCGAGTCCGCCGATAAACGCAAGCGCAACTATATATATAAGTGTACTTCTGCGAAGTATTTTTTTCAAACCTTACACCACCCTGTGTATCAGTAGGGGCGTTCATTGGACGCCCGCAAGTAAAGGCACTAATTTTATTTAATACCAAAGTACATATATGAAAAACAAGTTTTCAATTTACCAAACTTATCTTTTTACCGAATAAGTTCTCTCGTCTGCGGCTTTGATGAATGCAACAAGTCCCCAACAAGACATAATACTTGAACCGCCGGCAGACACAAACGGAAATGTTACGCCTGTGAGCGGAAGAACATCGGTTGCACCGAAAACATTGAGAGAAAGCTGAACGACAAAAAGTCCTGCCGCACAGCACGCTGAAATTGAATAAAAGGTACTTCTGCTTCGGGTTGTAATTGCCCTTGCATAAATAAACATTGCACCTACTGCCACGGCAAGTGTGAACGCAACGATAACTCCCATTTCTTCCGAAACAAGTCCGAAAACAAGGTCACTTTCGGATGCAGCAACCTGCTTTAAAAAACCGTTGCCGATACCTACGCCGAAAAGTCCGCCGCTTGCCATATATGTGAGAACTCTTGCCTGCTGATAACCGAGGTTGTCCTGAGTATGTTCCCACACATGACGCCAGCCCGAAAAACGGTCGGCAACATACGGTTTAAACTTGAGGACAAAGGTTACGCCGAAAATTGCGGCGGCAACAGCAAGAATAATCGTCTTGAAATCGCCCGAGCGCATAAACGCTGTGAGCAAAAATGTTACAAAGAAGATGAGCGCAGTACCGAAGTCACCCATAAGAGCCAAAAGACCGACGCATACTGCCGAGAAGATAATGTACTCAAGCAGGTTCTTCTTTGTCATCAACACATCAAGCGAACTTGCGCCGATAAAGATGAAAATAATCTTTGCAAGCTCTGACGGCTGAAATGAAAACGAGCCGATATAAATCCAGTTGGCGGCGCCGTTTGTAATCTTACCGAATACAATTGTTACGCCCAAAAGACCGACCGCACAAATCATTGCCGGAAGTCTGAGCTTATTTACCTTATCGGGATCTTCAATCAGCTTGATGATTATGCAGAAGAAAATCATACCTATTGCGGCGGCAACAAGCTGAACATAAGCCGAGCGTTCCGACTGTCTGATAAGCATCATTACGCCTATGCCCGTCAAAAACAGGGCGAGCGATTCAAGCTCGAAATTTACTCTGCGGATTACAAAATAGGAGATAAAGAAGAATCCCCATTCAACAGCCGCAAGAGCGCCGAACAGCACGAGCGGAGCCATTGTATTTGTGCCGTCATTCCAGAACATAGCCTGAACGCACATAAAGAAGTGAAAAAATGTAATAAGAAGCATAAGCTTCCACGATTTCATTGCAGGCTTATCGCTGACCTTTGAGAAAAACCAGCTCGACTGCAACGTCTGTTGGAACTCCTCGCCTCTTTTTACTATAAGGCTTGTACCGCCTATTGTTATTGTATCGTCAATTAGCACCTTTGCTCTGCCTCTTGTTCTTTTGCCGTTGAGCATTGTGCCGCTCTTTGAGTCGGTATCGCTTACATACCAACCGTCTTTACGGCGAAGGAGTACGCAATGATTTCTTGAAACCGTCGGGTCATCAACGGTTACATCACTGCTTTTACTTCTGCCGATTGAATTTTCCCAGAAAAGCACGGGGAGCATCTCGCCCGTTGCAGGGTTCAAAAGTGAAATCAAAGGAGTTTCGGGACGGCGGCGACGGCGCATTGCGGCAAAGCACTGGTACACAATTATTATTGCATAAACAGGCATAAGAAAACGCAGTGCAACAACACCCATATCGAAAATTATCGAAAGATCCGGCACTTTTTTCAACTCCTTCACAAATCATCTGTCCTAAAAATAAGCATACTTAAAATTATACAGTTTAAATAATAATCCAATTTCCTCCAAAAGTCAATATTTTCATTCGTGAAGATAGTTTTTTAAGTCAAATACTTTAATGCCCGAGCGTTATTTTCTATATTAAGGTAACTTTGTAGCCGAGTGCCTCGGCAGTCAATTCGTGAAGACAGTTTGTACAATAAAAAGACTTATGACGCCCGAGCGTTACTATCTAATTATAAGTGAAGTAACTTTGTAGCCGAGTGCCTCGGCAGTTAATTCGTGAAGATAGTTTGTACAATAGAAAACTAAAAATGCCCGAGCGTAAAATTGTTATTGTCTGTACCAACCTGTAGGGGCGTTCATTGGACGCCCGCAGGTAACGGCAGAATTTTCATAACAGATTAAATTTTATAAATGCCGCAAAACAATTGTTATATTGTAGGGGCAAACCGTGTGCAATGCACACGGTTTGCACGCAATGCGTGCAAATTCGATACACAACATTTATCACATCAAAACATATGTGACTAAACAAAATGTTTCATCAAGGCGGGCGTCCAATGAACGCCCCTACAACACAAATTGCAAAGACAATTACAAATATTTGCTCGGGCAAAATATGTTTTAAAATATACAAACTGTCTGCACAAACAGGGAACGGCGGCTCGCCGTAAACAAAAGACCTCACGAAATTCGTGAGGTCTTTTATCATGATATATCTATGAGGATTAATGAAGACTTTTCATTTTATCGGCTTTATCACGGCATATATGCGACCATTTGCAGTCACCGCACACCTGCGAAAGCCTGTCTTTTAAAATTATATTTTCTCTTGCAATTCTCGAAAGCTCTTTCCAATCGGCAGTATCGCCGATTTTCATTCCGAGTAAATCAAGACATCTTTTGTCATAGCATGACGCCTTGCCCGTAACATCGCAGCTGCCGTTGTCACGGTTCGGACACGATGAACAAATTTCGTCACAACCGCCCGTAAGCGTAAGGTTTGCGTTGTTATTTTCAAGAACCGACACTATTTTTGCCATTCCGCAGACAAATTCATCGCTGTAACCCTTGCCTTCAAAAAACTGCACACAAAGGCTGTGATGCGGTCTGAACTTAAAGCTTAACGATTTTGTCAAGACGATTCACCAAAACTGTTGCAACAACAATCTTTGCAGCATCTGCAAGAAGGAACGGAACAACGCAGGTGAGAAGTGCGGCAACAAAGTCTGTGTGCATTGCAATCATAAACCAGATTGTGCCGAAAAGGTAGCATACTGCAAGGCCTGCAACCATTGAAACCGCAAGCACCCAAAGCTTTCTGCCGAGAAAATCAGTCATAAGTCCAACGATAAGCGCCGTAAAGAGGAAACCGATGATATAACCGCCTGTCGGACCGCCGAGAACGCCGATTCCGCCTGAGAATCCTGCAAACACGGGAACACCGATTGCACCGAGGAGAACATAAACCGCAACGCTGATGAGTCCTCTTTTCCAACCGAGCATAGCCGCCGCCATAAAGATACCGAGAGTCTGAAGTGTGAACGGAACTGTCATCGGAATCTGAATCTGTGCGCACACTGTGATGATTGCGACGAACATCGCCATATACACAAGGCTTAATACATTACTTTTTGATTTACTGTTTGTTTTTGCTTCTGTCATAAAATTACCTCTCCTTTGCAAAACCGTTTCTTTTGTTTTGCAGATTGTCAACCAAATTATTATATCAGTTGACAATTATTATAGTACCGATTATTGCATTTGTCAACCCGATTTATATTTTAAAGTGACAATTATAATCCGTTTTGATGTAACAATTAACTTTACAACCATCTTATAATACAGCTGAGTTAACCAAACAGGACATAAAAAACAGGGACAGCGTTTTGCTGTCCCTGAAATTTTTGTAAAGATTAAGTTTGCGTGCTTACAATTAAGCCTTGTTAACCGAACCGAAGAGTTCCATCTTTTCCTTAACAGTAGCCTTGATAGCCTCTGCACCGGGAGCGAGGAGCTTTCTTGGATCGAAGCCCTTGCCTTCGAGATCCTTGCCCTCTTCAATGTACTTTCTTGTAGCTGCTGCAAATGCGAGCTGGCACTCTGTGTTAACATTGATCTTTGAAACGCCGAGTGAGATAGCCTTCTTGATCATGTCGGCAGGGATACCTGTACCGCCGTGGAGAACGAGCGGCATCTCGCCTGTAAGCTGCTGGATAGCATCAAGGGTTTCAAAGCTGAGGCCCTTCCAGTTTGCAGGATACTTACCGTGAATGTTACCGATACCTGCTGCGAGCATTGTTACGCCGAGGTCTGCAACCATTTTGCATTCCTTAGGATCTGCGCATTCGCCCATGCCGATTACGCCGTCTTCCTCGCCGCCGATTGCACCAACCTCAGCCTCAAGTGAAAGACCGAGCTTGTTACAAGTTGCAACGAGTTCCTTTGTTTTTTCAATGTTTTCTTCGATCGGATAGTGTGAACCGTCGAACATGATTGAGCTGAAACCGGCTTCGATGCACTTCTTAGCGCCTTCATATGAACCGTGGTCAAGGTGGAGAGCAACAGGAACTGTGATGTTGAGTTCCTCGAGCATACCGTTTACCATACCAACGACTGTTTTGTAGCCGCACATATATTTACCGGCACCCTCAGATACACCGAGGATAACAGGTGAGTTGAGTTCCTGTGCTGTTAAAAGAATTGATTTTGTCCATTCAAGGTTGTTGATGTTGAACTGACCTACTGCATAGTGGCCTGCCTTTGCTTTTGTAAGCATTTCTTTAGCGTTTACTAATGGCATTTTAATCTTCCTTTTTTAAAAAATTTCAGCAGACAAGCGTCCCCACCTGCCGATTTAAGTTTATTATACAATATATTTTTGAAAATATAAAGACCTAAAAAGAAGATTTAGTGAAAATTTTAACAATTAGTCGAAAAATTCTTCATTTTGTCCTGTTTTAGTCAATTATCACTAAACTTTCAAAATAAACTCACACTTCCGTAACACAACAAGGTTGATTTTGATTTTGTGAAAAGGTATAATATAAATGTAAATTACAATACTTGATTTTGGTCAAGCGTTGTATGATAATATTTTTTGTAAACTATCCCGTAGGGGTAGTCTTGCGACCGCAAGTAATGACAGATATTTTATTGCAAACAAAGTTTTATAAATATAACAAAACAACCGATATAGTGACTGGCGGATGATATCCGCCCCTACGAAATATTTGTTCATTTCGGCAATTTGCTTGCAAAAAATTTTGTTTCATTACTTAAAGACAAACGCAGCTTGTACCCCACGGTAACAAATAAATGTAGGAGTAACTTTTATGGACAATTTTGACAACAACAATATGGGTGGGTTTGAACCGCAAAAGCCGTTCACCGAAAGGCCCGTACAAAACAATAATATGAACACGGAACAGACAATTCCCGTTTCCGAACCCGAAACGCAGGAAGAACAGGCTCAGAATGTTCAGCCGCAGAACGGCAACACACCGTACGGTGATTATATTTTCGGCAACAACAATCAAAACACGGCAAACAATGCAAATCCGACTGAAAATGTTCCGCCGTATCAGCAGAATCAAAATCCGAATCCGAACACCTACGCTCAGCCGTGGCAGTACGGTTACGGTCAGTATCCCTACAGCGGACAGAATCCGCAGTATAATCAGAACAATCAGCAGTACGGACAGTATCAGAACAACACAGGATACAATCAGAATGTACCTCCGTATCAGCAGAATATGTACGGACAGCCTCCCTACGGCAACAACTGTACATACAATCAGCAATACAATCCGCAGATGTTCGCACAGTACCCCCAAAAGAAAACAAAGGGCGGAATAATTGCGTTGATTATTGTTCTCTGTTCACTTCTTACAATCGGTTTTATCGGCATGATGGTGTACGGATTTTCGGCTGACATAAAAGAAGATTTGAACAACGACCGAAGTGATTCGGGCAATTCGTTCAGACTTCCGAATAAAGACAGCACAACACCGTTTGAAACCCTTCCCGACACATCTTCGCAGGGTAAAACTCACGATGAGTCTGACTACAGTGACAAGGTGAACAAGGATTACTCGGGTATGAAGCTTGAAAGCAATCCGAAAGACGCAAAAACAAACAACAGCTACACATCCGCAAAAGCGTCAGAAAAGGTTTCCGACTCGGTAGTCGGCATTCTCTGTTACTCGGACGATGTACCCGATCAGGCTGACACAACAACCGCCTCCTCACAGGGAAGCGGAATTATCTTCTCACAGGACGGCTATGTTATCACAAACGCTCATGTAATCGGCAACAGCAAAACAGCCTATGCGATCAGAGTTGTAACATCTGACGGCAAGGAATACAAGGCAGGTGTTGTGGGCTACGATTCAAGAACCGATATTGCGGTTCTCAAAATGGACGATGCAAAGGGACTTACTCCTGCAACATTCGGCGATTCGTCACAGCTTGAGGTTGGTCAGGATATTATCGTAGTCGGCAACCCCGGCGGTCTTGACTATCAGAACACAACAACCAAGGGCGTTATTTCGGCGCTTGACAGAAAACTTTCAACATCAAGCCTCACAAAGTACATTCAAACAGATGCCGCAATCAATCCGGGCAACTCGGGCGGTCCGCTTGTAAACTACTACGGTCAGGTTGTCGGAATCACAACTTCAAAGATTGTTTCCGAAACTTACGAAGGTATGGGCTTTGCAATTCCGTCACAGACAGTAAAAAACATTGTTGACACACTTGTAAAGAACGGCTATGTTGAAGGCAGAGTAAAAATAGGCATTTCGGGCATTGCAGTAACCTCCGATCAGGCATCAAATTACAACATTCCGCAGGGCATTTATGTTCAGAGTATCGTATCGGGCGGTCCGTGTGACGGCACAAGCCTTAAAGAAGGCGATATCATCACAGAGGTTGACGGCGAAACAATTACAAGCTTTGCAGATGTTTATGCGATTCTTGAAACCCACAAGCCGGGGGACAAAATCAAGGTTAAATATTACAGCTCATCATCGGGCGACGGTGAGGTTGAAATCACACTTCAGGAAGATAAGTAATTTTAATATAAGAATATCACCAAAAGCAAGAGGGCAGTCACGGCAATGTGAC
>PPYF01421431.1_pt1 | contig 72148 bp, 50 predicted proteins | sample 1559871 | NCBI WGS metagenome assembly PPYF01 (sample SAMN08240021, study PRJNA423297) | Human gut metagenome, whole genome shotgun sequencing project.
CTCCTTCTTCGACTATGGCTGAGTACGTAGACGAATGGGCTGCCGCAGGACGTAAGAACATCTTCGGCGAAACAGTATTAGTACAGGAAATGCAATCTGAAGGTGGTGCTGCCGGTGCAGTTCACGGTTCTCTTCAGGCTGGTGCGTTGACTACTACTTACACTGCTTCCCAGGGTCTTCTCCTGATGATCCCTAACATGTACAAAATTGCCGGTGAGTTCTTGCCTTGCGTATTCCATGTATCTGCTCGTACATTGGCTTCTCACGCATTGTGTATCTTCGGTGACCACCAAGACGTAATGTCAGCTCGTCAGACTGGCTTTGCTATGTTGGCTGAAGGCTCTGTACAGGAAGTTATGGATTTGGCTGGTGTTGCTCACTTGGCTACCATCAAATCTCGCGTTCCGTTCATGAACTTCTTCGATGGTTTCCGTACATCTCACGAAATCCAAAAGATTGAAATGTTGGAAAATGATGATCTTGCTCCGCTGATCGACCAAGAAGCTTTGGCTGAATTCCGTGCCCGCGCACTGAACCCGATGAAACCGGTAGCTCGTGGTATGGCTGAAAATCCTGACCATTTCTTCCAACATCGTGAATCATGCAACAACTACTATGAAGCAGTTCCTGCTATCGTAGAAGAATACATGAATGAAATTTCTAAGATCACAGGTCGTAAATACGGTTTGTTCGATTACTATGGTGCAGAAGATGCAGAACGCGTAATTATCGCTATGGGTTCTGTAACAGAAGCTGCCCGCGAAGCTATCGACTACCTGGTAGCAAACGGCGAAAAAGTGGGTATGGTTGCCGTACACCTGTATCGTCCGTTCTCTGCTAAACACTTCTTGGCTGCTGTACCTAAGACTGCTAAAACTATCGCAGTTCTTGACCGTACTAAAGAACCGGGTGCTAACGGCGAACCTCTTTACCTTGACGTTAAAGACTGCTTCTACGGTGCAGAAAATGCTCCGGTTATCGTTGGCGGTCGCTACGGTTTGGGTTCAAAAGATACTACTCCTGCTCAAATTCTTTCAGTATTCGAAAACTTGGCTATGCCAATGCCGAAGAACCACTTCACTATCGGTATCGTAGACGACGTTACTTTCACTTCTCTTCCTCAAAAAGAAGAAATCGCTTTAGGCGGCGAAGGTATGTTCGAAGCTAAATTCTACGGTTTGGGTGCTGACGGTACAGTAGGTGCTAACAAGAACTCTGTAAAGATTATCGGTGACAACACTGACAAACACTGCCAGGCTTACTTCTCTTATGACTCTAAGAAGTCGGGCGGTTTCACTTGTTCTCACTTGCGTTTCGGTGACAATCCAATCCGTTCTACTTATCTGGTAAATACTCCGAACTTCGTTGCTTGTCACGTTCAGGCTTACCTGCACATGTACGATGTAACTCGTGGTTTGCGTAAGAACGGTTCTTTCCTGCTGAACACAATCTGGGAAGGTGAAGAACTGGCTAAGAACCTGCCTAACAAGGTTAAGAAATATTTCGCACAGAACAACATTTCTGTATACTATATCAACGCAACACAAATTGCACTGGAAATTGGTTTGGGTAACCGTACCAACACAATCCTTCAATCTGCATTCTTCCGTATCACAGGCGTTATTCCTGTAGAACAAGCTGTTGAGCAGATGAAGAAATTCATCGTTAAGTCTTACGGCAAGAAGGGTGAAGACGTTGTTAACAAGAACTATGCTGCCGTTGACCGTGGTGGTGAATACAAGACTTTGGCTGTTGATCCTGCTTGGGCTAACCTTCCGGATGACGCAAAAGCTGAAAACAACGATCCTGCATTCATCAACGAAGTAGTTCGTCCGATCAATGCACAAGACGGTGACTTGTTGCCGGTATCTGCATTCAAGGGTATCGAAGACGGTACTTGGTATCAAGGAACTGCTAAATACGAAAAACGTGGTGTAGCTGCATTCGTTCCTGAATGGAATGCTGAAAACTGTATCCAGTGTAACAAGTGTGCATACGTTTGTCCTCACGCTTCTATCCGTCCGTTCGTACTCGACGCTGAAGAGCAGAAGGGTGCTAAGTTCGAACAACTGAAAGCTGTAGGTAAAGCATTCGACGGTATGACATTCCGTATCCAGGTAGACGTTCTCGACTGTCTGGGTTGCGGTAACTGTGCTGACATCTGTCCGGGTAATCCGAAGAAGGGTGGCAAAGCATTGACAATGAAACACCTCGAAAGCCAATTGGCTCAAGCTGAAAACTGGACTTACTGTGCTGAAAACGTGAAGACTAAACAACATCTTGTTGATATCAAGGCTAACGTGAAGAACTCACAGTTCGCTACTCCGTTGTTTGAGTTCTCCGGCGCTTGCTCTGGTTGTGGTGAAACTCCATACGTGAAATTGATTTCTCAATTGTTCGGTGACCGTGAAATGGTTGCTAACGCTACCGGATGTTCTTCTATCTACTCTGGTTCTGTTCCTTCTACTCCGTATACTACAAACGAAAACGGACACGGTCCTGCTTGGGCTAACTCACTGTTCGAAGACTTCTGTGAATTCGGTTTGGGTATGGAACTGGCTAACGAAAAGATGCGTGCTCGTCTCGTGAAAGTGATGAACGAGGCTATTGCTGCTGATGGCACTCCTGCTGAAGTGAAAGAACTGTTCGCTGAATGGATCAACAATATGCTGGATGCGGACAAGACTAAGGAATTGGCTGCTAAGATCATTCCGGTTGTTGAAGCTAACAAGGATAAATGTAACCACTGCAAACAAATCGCTGAACTGCAACAATATCTTGTAAAACGCAGCCAGTGGATCATTGGTGGTGACGGTGCTTCTTACGATATCGGTTACGGTGGTCTTGACCATGTAATCGCTTCCGGTAAGGACGTTAACATCCTCGTTCTGGATACTGAAGTTTACTCTAACACAGGTGGTCAGTCTTCTAAAGCTACTCCGGTAGGTGCTATCGCTAAGTTCGCTGCTGCTGGTAAGCGCGTACGTAAGAAAGACCTCGGTCTGATGGCTACTACTTACGGTTATGTATATGTTGCACAGATCGCTATGGGTGCTGACCAAGCTCAAACTCTGAAAGCTATCCGTGAAGCTGAAGCATATCCGGGACCATCTTTGATTATCGCTTATGCTCCGTGTATCAACCACGGTCTGAAAGCAGGTATGGGTAAGAGCCAGGAAGAAGAAGAAAAAGCTGTTAAGTGCGGTTACTGGCACTTGTGGCGTTACAACCCGGCTTTGGAAGAAGAAGGCAAGAACCCATTCCAATTGGATAGCAAAGAACCGAACTGGGAAGATTTCCAAGGTTTCTTGAAGGGTGAAGTTCGTTACGCTTCTGTAATGAAACAATATCCTACTGAAGCTGAAGAACTGTTCAAAGCTGCTGAAGAAAACGCTAAATGGCGTTACAACAGCTACAAACGTTTGGCTAGAGAAAACTGGGGTGCTGAATAATAGTAATACCCTATAAATATAAAACGGTAATCTTGTAGAAGATTACCGTTTTTTTATTGTATGAACTCTGTCTAACATAAACAATACTCCCTTTTTCCCACTAGAGTTCATGTCTATTTTATATTTAAAATTAAGAATAACAATGCTCCAATCTATTTATTCTCAGACTTCGGAATCCAACTATCCACCAACTGCCGATGTTCATCCCTCCATTTGCGGGCTATTTCTTCTTCATCCATCCGGGCATCCTTCATAGCTGTCATAAAAGAGCTAAGTTCTTCTGTCGTTAGTTTAATGTTGCCAAAGAATTCGGCAGCAAACGGATCTTTCTCACTGAATCCTTTCCATGCAATAGCATGTATTTCTTCCAAGTCTCCATATACTTTCTTCGGATCATCCAAGAATTTCAAGTCAAACTGGTCGAACATCCAATGCGGTGTCCACCCCGTGATGACAATCCATTCTCCTTTGTCCATCGCTTTTTTCAAAGAAGCCAGCATGGTGGAACTACTTGAAGTCATGAGGGTATACCCATCAAGTCCATAAGCAGCAATGGCCTTATCGGTCGTCTTCATTATCCCTGCTCCGGCATCAATTCCCACTATTTCGGAAGAGAAACGGTCTTTATTAGCTTCCAGCTCACTAATAGACTGAATCGTAACATATTGAGGAACAACCAGCCCTACACGGGCTTCTCCATATACCTCACCCAGAAATTCGATGCTGTCTCCATACTGATCCATATAATCTTTCATCGTTATTGGTAACCAGGCATCCAGAAACACATCTGATTTCTTTCCTGACATAGATACAAAAATAGGGGCAAGATCAGCATTTTGCAATTCAACCTCATATCCATGTTCTTCCAATACCACCTTAGCCAAATGGCTCATGGCAATACCTTCCAACCAATTGGCATAGGCTATTTTTACTTTCTTTTTCTCTAAGTCTGAATTAGTACAGGAAGCCAGCAAAAGTATAGCTGACAATACTATTCCTACTATTTTATATATTCTCATACGTATTTTATCCTTTCCGTTTAGTTCTTGTTTTTTCGTCCTGCCATTCCTTGTGTGATACGGTCTAAGATGATAGCTAAAATAACAACTGCGATACCACCTTCAAACCCAAGTCCGATTTTCATTTGGGTAATACCTTTCAATACAATTTCTCCCAGACCACCGGCAGCAATCATGGCAGCAATGACAACCATAGAAAGCGACATCATTATTGTCTGATTGACACCTGTCAGGATGGTTGGCAACGCCAAAGGAAGCTGCACTTTATACAATAACTGCCAACGGGTAGCCCCGAACGAACGGGAAGCTTCCACTACATTTTTAGGAACTTGCCGAATTCCCAATCCAGTAAGGCGGACCACAGGAGGCATAGCAAAGATAATGGTGGCAAACACTCCCGGCACTGCTCCCAATCCGAAAAACAAAACGGCAGGAATCAGATAAACAAAAGCAGGCATCGTCTGCATTAAGTCGAGAACAGGACGAAGTATTTTCTCTGCACGCGGACTGTTTGCCGTCCACACTCCTAAAGGTACACCAACAATCAGGGCCAGACAGGTAGATGAAAAAACAAGAGCCAGGGTTTGCATAGTAGCCTCCCAAAATCCCATTCCATAAATCAGTAATAATCCCAATGCGGTGAAAATTGCCGTACCACGTCCTGCCTTCATCCATGCGAGTGCAGCAAGCACTAGAATGGTTATATAAAAAGGTATTCCAAAAAGTACGTGTTGGAATCCTATAATAAAACTACCGATGCCTGCATTTATGGCATCAAAGAAAGTGGAAAAATGTACCATCATCCAATTGATGACCGTCTCTATATATTGTCCTATATTTATCATAAATCTATTGCGTTTTGAATTATTTCGTTTATTTCTTCTTTATCTTTCCCCGTCACTTCGATGATTAAGGAGGAAAGCGGGATTGTTCCTAAAAACTCATGCGTCTCATCAATCACCCATACCGGCGAATTGCTCTTTGTCATTAAAGGAAGTATATCCTCCAACACTGTATCCTCCAATACAGAATGTACTTCGGTACGCACAATCGTTTCAATGGATTTTTCCTGTCTGCTACGTAACTTAAGCAGGTCGTTCAGACGTACTTCTCCGACCAGTTTATCATCGGCGTCTATGACAGGTAATACGGTGATATTCTTCGCACGCATCTTACGAATCAATACTTCAGGTCCCTCTTTCTTCAGACGGGCCACCAGTGGTTTGTCAATCATTAAAGAAGAAGCGGTAATAATTTTACTCCTGTCCACGTTTTCAACAAAACGGGCTACATAATCGTTAGCCGGTTCGGTCAGTATTTCTTCTGAAGTACCTACCTGCACCACCTCTCCGTCTTTCATAATAGCAATACGGTCGCCCAGTTTAATCGCTTCACTCAAGTCATGGGTAATAAAGACAATTGTTTTTTTCATCTTCGACTGCAAAGCCAGCAGTTCATCCTGCATTTGCACACGAATCAGAGGATCGAGCGCAGAGAAAGCCTCATCCATTAGAAGTACTTCGGGATTATTAGCCAGAGCGCGGGCCAGTCCGACACGCTGTTGCATTCCACCGGAAAGCTCGCCCACCATCTGATTTTCATATCCTTTCAATCCGACAAGCTTCATGCTTTCCATCGCTTTCTTCTCACGTTCCTCTTTCTTCACTCCCTGAAGTTCGAGGCCGAACGCGATATTGCTCAATACGGAACGGTGAGGTAACAGACCGAAATTCTGGAAAACCATCGCCAGCTCTTTCCGACGAACCTGCAATAATTCTTTTTCGGAAATTTTAGATATATCTACTCCGTTTACAAGCACTTGCCCGGTAGTAGGACGTATCAGACGATTGATACAACGCAGTAATGTCGATTTTCCACTTCCCGAGAGTCCCATTATCACGAAAAACTCTCCTTCATTAATTGAAAGATTGGCATCTTTCACTCCTACCGTACAACCGGTATCTTTCAGAATTTCCTCTTTACTCTTATCTTTTTTCAACATCTTGAGGGCTTTCTGCTTCTCGTTACCAAAGATAAGGTACAAATCCTTTATTTCTATTTTACTCATATAATATATTGGTTTAGATTATAATATTTGTTTTGTTTTCAACTGCCGCATTCCTTATTCTCACTTACGATAAACAAGTTGAATGTTCGCATGGTTCAGTCATGTCACATGATAACATGACGGTCCGACGTTTTTTAAATGGTTTAAAAAAAACAGACAGAGTAGTTTAAAAGGAATAGAATTTGATAAGATTATCCTCTTAATGAACAGTAGAAAACAGTATTTTCATAAATAAATAACAGTCTGTTCTTGCATATTGTTGGCACAAAGGTAAGGAAAATAGATTAAATATGCAAATTTCATTCAGGTACGGAGTAATTCCAAAGATGCTTTTTCAAGTCTACGCATCCATTTTGTTTGAAAGAGATCCCTTCTTCCAACAAGAGTTGTTTCTGCTCTGTCCAACCCGGAACAAGGCGTCCCGATGCATTGACAACCCGATGACAAGGCGCAGATAAATCATCCGGAATCTGTTTCAAAGCACGCCCCACCATACGGGAACATTGAGGCATTCCCAATAATGCGGCAATTCCCCCATAGGTAGAAACTTTACCTACCGGAATTTCCCGAACAACCTGATACACCTCTTGACAAAAGGATGCGGAGAGACTCGCTTTGTCTACTTTATAATCTTTCATCACTCAAACATTACTTTATTTCAGTTCCAAAACTAGATAAAAAGGAAAGAATTTGCAAATAATAAAAGTATTTCAAATAAAATATGCAACTTTATTTGCTTTATTTACAAATAATCCCGACCTTTGTACCCATTAAAAGCAACCCTATTATTAACAAAACAAGCACTGCTGTTATGAAAAAGAAGACAATTCTATTCGCTTCTTGTTTATTTGGAGTATTCGCTTTCAGCTCCTGTGAGAAGAACCTTTATGATGAAAGCAAGCAACCTGAAAAAGAAATTCAAGTAAAAGACCTGGATATACCCGCAGGCTTTCAATGGAAATTAACTCAAGTAGCCGCAGGAACAGTAGCTGCTACTACCCCCACTATGGTTTCCTTCTTTTTGGATGAAGCATGTAGTAAAGAAGAGAAAATAGCCGACATTCCTGTAGATACAGAAATTTCAAGTCTCCCTTTGAGCATCCCAACCTACGTAAATACATTGTATGCCCAGTACAAAACCAGCACCAATGAAACCAAAAAAGTAGCCATACCTGTAAATGCAGATAGAAGTTTCTCACTGAACATTGCTAATGATGCCAAATCCAAATCTAACACCACCCGGTCAATCACTCGTGGGCATGATATAGAAGATGACATCCAATTGTCAAAAGGAGTCATTTTTCATCCCAAAGATGGTTGGGGAACAATCATGTTTGAAGACCAATTTCCATCATTAGGAGATTATGACTTTAATGATTTTGTAGTCAATTATAAGGTGCAGTTCCAAGGTATTAGAAAGGTTGACAAAAAATACACTGCGCAGTATATACAAATAGGGTTACGTCTAAAAGCTATCGGAGGAATATTCCCTTATTCCCCTTATTTAAGACTGAAAGAAATAGATTCTGACGAAGTGGAAAGTATAGAAGTTTATGAAACTAAAAACGTGATTCCTGCGATCGACGGAGTAGAACTTGTCCCCAATAAACATCTTATCATTGATTACAGCCCTTTAATTAAGAATCTGGCTAAACCTGCAGGCAGCCAATATTATAATACAGAAAAGAATGCTTTGGTAGCAACAAGTGATTTACCGGAGATCAATATTCTGATCACCCTAAAAAAGAGAAAAGAAGTAAAGGAAATATTAGAAGGCGATGAATTCGACTTGTATTTAAAACGTAATGATAGCGGAACAGAAATCCATATGAATGGTATTGAACCGATCACTTACCAATATCCATTCAATGATAAAAATCTGCTACCGGTATATACAAACGGGGACGAAGAAGATGATAATTATTATTTTAGTGCAGGACGCCTGATTTGGGGATTAAGAGTACCAGGCAACGCAGCACATGCTATTGAAAAAGCTAATTTCTTGGAAGCCTATAAAGGATTCGCAAAATGGGCGCAAAGTAGTGGCAAAAACGAACAAAACTGGTATAATCAAGGAAACGCAGATAAAAGTTTATTGATTCATAACTAACACATATCAATAAATCCCGGTAAACATTGAAAATTCAAGTTACCGGGATTTATTGTATTCTGACGTGAATAGTTTTGATTCTATCCTTTCCTTTTCAGCAAATCTGTCGGACTTTCGCCAAACTGCTCTTTATAGCATTTGGTAAAATAAGAAGGAGAACTAAAACCGACTTCATAACCAATCTCCGCCACTGTCATATCCGACGAAGCAAGCAAGGAAGCAGCTTTCTTCAAGCGAGCGATACGAAGCAATTCATTCGGAGAATAATTAGTCAAAGATTTTATTTTGCGATAGAGCTGCACACGACTTAATCCCATATCCTTACCCAAATCTTCTACATTCAAATTTGAGTCTCCCATCTTTGCTTCAATCAAAGTCTTGAATTTTTCCACAAAGTCTTTATCCATATCGCAAACATCCTCTTTCGCCAACGTTTGTCCGTCACCAAAGAACTGTTTCAGGCGGCGATGTGAATCTATCAGATTACGAACGCGTGCCAACAGCAATTGCGAACTGAAGGGCTTGGAGATATAAGAATCCGCACCTCCGTCATATCCCTGAATCCGTTGTTCATCCAAAGAACAGGCTGTCAATAAGATGACAGGGATATGGCAGGTTTGCAGTTCGCTTTTCAGACGACGGCAACACTCTATTCCATCAATACCGGGCATCATCACATCAGAGATTATCAAGTCCGGGACATATTTCATTGCTTTGCGGATGCCCTCCGAACCGTCTGCTGCTTCAATTACAGTATAATCGGTATGGAGTAATCCGCGTACATACGAACGGATATCTGCATTATCATCAATTACCAAAACGGAAGGCTTGGAAGAATCATAGCCTTTTTCCAGTTCCTCTTCTTCGGCAGCTAAAGTTTCATTCAGGTCGGAAGAGGCGGGAGATCCGGGAGAAGCAGGATTTAAAGGAACTGCAGAGATTGATGACTTTAGAGAATCTTCGGCCAGAATAGTTTCACAAGTCTGTACCGGTAAATCAACGGTAAAGACAGTGCCCTGCTTTTCATCACTTTCCACAGAAATTGTACCTTTATGCAATTCAACGAAAGCTTTGACCAATGCAAGTCCGATTCCCGAACCGGCATGGTGCATGTCTATTTTATAAAAACGATCGAAAATGCTCCGAATATGTTCGGCGGAAATCATTGAACCGGTATTGGCAACAGTAAAACGAATCCAGCGAGTATCCTCTTTCATCAAGGAAGATAAACGAACCGTTATCTTTCCATTTTCCGGTGTGAACTTGAACGCGTTGGAAAGCAGATTAAAATAAATACGTTCCAACTTTTCCATATCCGCCAATGTATGGTAATCCGTATCCGGCATATTATCAAAAGAGAAATGAATGTGTTTCTTCCGGGCCGCTGCAAGGAATGATTCGTTCCAGCCCTCAAAAGAGGAAAGAACATCTACCTGAACAGGTGTATATTCCATCTTACCGTTCTCGTATTTACGGAAATCCAGAATCTGATTGACAAGACGCAAGAGGATATTCACGTTTCGTTGAATCAGCATCAACATTCGATGCTGATCTCCACTTAGTGTATGATCGGCCAATAAATGTTCTACCGGATCGGCAACCAATGTAAGCGGAGTACGGAAATCGTGAGATATATTTGTGAAGAACACCAGTTTGGCATGCGTTGCCTCTTCCAGTTGATGAGAAAGCTGGATGAGCTGATCCCGTTGCTCTTCCAGTTTGTCCCGCTGTTCTTCTAATTGGTCGCGTTGTTCCTCTAACTTGTCCCGCTGCTCTTCCAGCTGTTTCTTCTGCTCGGAAAGTTCCTTGTTCAGACGATTTTTAGCACGGAGAGATTTATAGACTACCAATAATAAGCCTGCCACCAATAGAAGAATGACCAAACCGCCATACATCACCACCTGCTGTGTAGCAACCCGAGACAGATATCCGCCGATACGTCCGTTCAATGTTTCAATCTTCTGATCCAGTTCCGAGATATGAGTCGTCTGAAGTTGCATGACATGCGCATTTGTACGGTCGACCACCGCAGTGTTCATGACCGTTTCCCGGGGATAAGGCTTTTTCTCAAGGATATTCATTGCCAGTTGCATCACTTTGTCGCCATTGGTCGGATAAATAAAAGTAGCATTCAACACACTGTCGAGCACCATTTCCAATCCGTTACCTTTGCCGGGGAGAGCGTCGATACCGACAAAAATCATTTCCTTCTCCCGTCCCACTTTCTTTGCAGCCTGATAAGCTCCCGGAGCGATACGGTCATTATGCGCATACACGGCGTCTATCTTCGGATGCCGACGGAGCATACTATCCATTTCCACTTCCGCCGGTTCACGCTCCCACGCAGCATCCGCTTTATCAATCAGTTTGATATCCGGAAAGTTACTGATAGCAGCCATAAATCCTTGATGGCGTTCCATGGCAGGAGTTGAGCCACCCAGTCCGGTAAGTTCCACCACATTCCCTTTTCCTTTCAGGCTCGACGCAATATAATTGCCTACCGCACGTCCTATTTCATAATTGTCGGCACCGATATAAGCAGTATATTTATCAGAAAGAATCTTCCGGTCTACCAAGATGACAGGTATTCCCTTTTGATAGGCTTCCTCTACAATCGGAGTCATGGGGGCCGCTTCGTTGGCAGAGATAATCAATAAGTCAACCCCTTCATCTATAAAATAATGAACGTCTTCCGCCTGTTTACGATTATCATCCGCAGCCGACCGGATTTCAACCGATACTCCATCATAAAACATTGCTTCGCGGAGAATTTCATCATTCATCTTATGCCGCCAGGAGTCATCACTACATTGCGCCACCCCGATACGGAAACGCGGTGCATCCTGCCGACAAGCCGTCATGCCAAGAAGACAGAGCAAGACTGCTATCCACTTTGTATATCCCATCATTCTAATCATTCTCATTTTTTTCGTATTTCTTTCTATGACCCAAATGGACGATTGAGAACAAAAATAAGAAATAAAACTGTGAGTATGCTATCTATCACCCAATTATTCTCATCATTACCCTCCAAAGAAATGCAAAACAGTTCCCAATATTCAACCGGAAACTATTAACAAAAGTATAAAGCGTAAGACAAACACTCAATAAATGTTATAAAACATCTCTTTTTATTTGGATTATTTGCAGATTTAGCAGAAGTCCGTATCTTTGCAATGTGTTTTTCATAGTATTAGATTTAAGGTTAACAAAGGTTGGAGCAAGGCGTTGCTCAATTACATTAGTCTGTCTTTCAAAACCTGCGGAAGTTCGGGCATTGCACCGCTTTGCGTGCAGACATAAGCAGAAACTTCAACAGCAAGTTTGTGAGCTTCGGGAACCGGTTTTCCATTCAAAATGGAAGCACAGAAAGCAGCCGTAAAGGAATCACCTGCCCCCACCGTATCGGCAACCGGAACCCTCGGTGTCTCCTGGAAAGAGACAACACCCGGGGTAAACACATAACTACCATTAATTCCGCAAGTCAGAATCAGCATCTTCAGGTTGTATTTTGCCAACAGGATCCAACATTTATCCTGTAAGTCGATGCCGGGATAGCCAAACATACGGCTGATGGTCACCAGTTCTTCGTCGTTTATCTTCAGAATGTTGCAACGGCGGAAAGATTCGCGCAATACCTCTTTGGTGTAGAAGTCCTGGCGGAGATTAATATCAAAGATTTTCAGTTGTCCGTCTATATCGGGCATCGTATCCAGAAAACGGTTGATAGTGGCACGGCTCACTTCATTACGTTGAGCCAGGGAACCGAAGCAAACGGCACGCGTACTCAATGCCAAACGTTTCAGTTCATCCGTAAAAGGTATGTTATCCCATGCCACACCTTCTTTGATTTCGTAACAAGGTACACCCTCGTTATCCAATGTCACTTGTACCGTACCGGTAGGATAATCCACTTGTTCAATCTGCGTTTTCAGTTTCTTCTCGTTGAATACGTTCAGAATCTCGTCTCCCAACTCATCTTTGCCAACGGCACTCACCACGCGACTGTCAAAACCAAACTGTGATACATGATAGGCAAAGTTTGCCGGAGCACCACCTATTTTCTTTCCTTCGGGCAACACATCCCAAAGTGCCTCACCCATTCCTACGATTATATTATTCATGATCTACGGATTTTATTGTTTCCAAAGTTATAAAATTATTTTTTAATACGGAACGTATAGAACAAGAGATAAAGCACGCCCACTGTCATTACGGCTACTGCCCCACTCTGTCCCATGGCATCGGATGCTACTCCCATAGCCAACGGAAATACCGTGCCGCCGAACAGTCCCATAATCATCAGACCGGAAACTTCATTTTTCTTACCCGGCAGGTAAAGCAATGCCTGCGAGAAGACTACGGAGAACACATTGGAGTTACCGAAACCAATCAGACCGATGCATACATAAATCATTGTCTTGTCATGGAATATAAACAAACCTGCCATCGCTATCAGCATCATCACAACGCTAATGCCGAAGAAAGACTTCGGTGACATCTTACGTAAAATGAAAGAACCGAGGAAGCAGCCTGCCGTACGGAAGATGAAATAAAGGCTTGTTGCAAAAGCCGCATCATCAAGGCCCATGCCGAGACGTTCCATCAAAATCTTGGGGGCAGTGGTGTTTGTACCCACATCAATTCCAACGTGACACATGATACCGATGAAAGAAAGCAGGATAAACGGTTTGCCAAGCAAAGCGAGACATTGTCCGAAAGTAGACGGTTTGCCTTCTTCTTTTTCTTCTTTAATCTGTGTGACATTGAGCAACAGGATAGCAATGACGGCTACAATCATGTAAATCGGGAACAGGATGCGCCAGCCCAAATCGAAAGTCGGGATGGCTTGTGTCGCTCCCCACATGGCAATATAAGGAGCAAGGAAAGAGGCAATGGCTTTCACAAACTGCCCGAAAGTCAGGCTGCTTGCCAAACGGTCGCCACGTACGATGTTAGAAAGCAACGGATTCAGGGAAGTCTGCATCAACGCGTTTCCGATGCCCAGAAGGGAGAAAGAAATCAGCATCAGCATATAACTGTCTCCGAAAACCGGCAATAACAAAGAAGCAAAAGTCACAAGCAAACTAAGCAATACGGTTTTCTTCTGACCGATGCGGCTCATCAACATGCCTGTGGGTACGGAGAAAATCAGAAACCAGAAGAATACCAGTGAAGGGAAGATATTCGCCTGCGAGTCCGACAGACCGAGGTCTGCCTTTACATAATTGGAGGTAATGCCTACCAGGTCAACGAATCCCATGGCAAAGAAGCAAAGCATCACCGGGATTAGTTTGGAAAGGGAAGAGTTTTTACTATTATCCATTGTTTTATCTTTTATATGATGAATTCTGTTTCCATAGGGCGGGGAGCACACAACCTTACGGTAATGTACACGTCAGTCCTTTATATTGTTGGTGTATCTCCCGTTTCTTGTTATGCTAAAGCTACGATATTGTTACCTTCCCACGGCCGTGGTGACTTCTCTTCACGGCTGTGGGAAGAAGCTACCACGGCCGTGGTAGGATCTCGTCACGACCGTGAAGAACTACCAATAGCTTAAGTTTAGAGCAACTATATCCCCACTTTATGGGTACTCTCTCATTGGGAAAGAGGAACTCTGCCCTAAGGAAACAGGGAAAGAACGCATGGAGCGGAATAGAACGGGCTTATGGTTTCAACTTGTAAACTACAAATGAGTCTACCTTATAAGCTCCTCCTTTACTGTAAAAGTCGATATGATTGTAAGGCTCCGAAGGGAATACCTGATTGGTCATCGCAAAGCGTCCACCGTCTCCAAAGGCCTCAACGCTGGATTTATCAACAAACAGGCGAAGTTTTAATGCATCTTTTCCGCTTTCAATAGCTGTCCAGGTCAACATCGGGAAATTCTCATTGAAGCTGACCTTTCCGCTCTTGCGACGATCCATTGAGAATTTCTTTTCTTTCATGTCATATTGCATATCCACTTCTTCGCCTTTGTCATTGTAGAGACGGAAGCCGATTACGTCCGCACGTTGATTTTCGATTGTCAATTCTATTTCGTATGCACCGTCATTGCCGGGAATCATTTCTTTAATTGTGCGTGTTCCGTTTACTTTGAACGAGCGTTTCTTGGAAGCATCACGCAAAGCCAGCAGTTCGGGAGAGGGAGCTGATTGGAGGTAAGTCTCACCATCTACGGTAAACAGGCTCAAGTCACGGGGAACGGAGTTCGGGCTACGGTATTGGGAGGTAGGAACATCGTTTGCATATTGCCAGTTGCTCATCCATGCGATAGCGATGCGGCGGTTGTCGGGAGCATCACTCCAAGTCACGGTGGCATAATGGTCTTTTCCCCAGTCCATCCATTTGGTTTTGGAAGGTGATTCGTTTACAAACTCTTTTCCGTTGAAGGAGCCTACGAAATATTGAGTAGCCGAGTCACCGAAAGGACCGTCGCCGAGGCTGCAAAGCAGTACCCATTTCTTTTCATTTGTTCCTTCTACCGGGAGTTCGAATAAGTCGGGACATTCCCAAACGTTTCCGTGTGCGCCGTGTCCTTTGCCGAAGCTGCTTTCAAATGTCCAGTCTTTCAGGTTGGAGGAAGAGAAGAATTGCATTTCCTGCCCTACTGCTAATACCATGATCCAGCGTTTGGTACCTTCGTACCAGAATACTTTCGGGTCGCGGAAGTCACGTGCTTCAGAGACTAAGACGGGATTGTTTTCGTATTTGGTAAAGGTACGTCCGTTGTCGGTGCTGTAAGCAATACTTTGCACCTGACGGTCGCCGTTTTGTGTATAGATGGCGACGATGGCGCCTGCACCAAAGCCGGCGGTATTATAATGATCTATCACGGCGGAGCCACTGAAGATAGTGCCGAATGCATCCGGGGCGATTGCCACGGGGCGATGTTCCCAGTTTACGAGGTCTTTGCTGATGGCATGTCCCCAGTTCATATTTCCCCATTTGGAGCCGTAAGGGTTATATTGGTAGAAAAGGTGGTATTCGCCGTCTTTGTATACCATTCCGTTCGGGTCGTTCATCCATCCGTAGAGGGGAGAAAAGTGATAGGTGGGACGGAACTTTTCACGATTGCTTGTGTCGAACGTGTCGGACAATTTCATTTCCTTGCAGCAAGCAGTGTTGTCCGGCGAAAGGTTGACACGCACGGGGTCGTTGGAGTTCATTTTAAATTTGAAAGAGATTAGTTTGCCGGAATAGTCGGAAAGATCTACCGGAACAAAGTAATCGACTTTATGGATGGCCAGACGGACATCGAAGTTCTTTACCTCTTTATTATTAACAATCATGCTGATACGCACATCGGGCGATGCATCTTCTACGGGCAACAACAGATACTTCTGGTTAGTGTTGACACGTACGAGGCAATGTCCTTCTCCTAAATCTTTAATTAATAGAGGAGAGTTGTCCGCACGGGCGGATAGAGAGATATTCATCACAATCATACAAAATAAAACCGCGAAGGTTTGAATTTGTTTGGAAGAGAGTCTTAAATTCATGCTTTATGGTATTAAGGTTGTTACAGTGCAAAGATAGGCGCTCCGGGATGAAACGCCTATCACTTTTGTTTCAAACACTGTAAAAGATGTTACTTTTCTATTAATAGGTGCTCACTTGAATATCTGATACAGTGATTTCGCCTTTATAACAGCAGAGTGCCCACGGATTCTTCTGCATTTGATAGATGCGGTTCGTGAAAGATAACTGGTCGTTGATGTAAGTCACACAAACCGACTGGTCAGTGTAAATCGTCACCCGGTATTCATTATCCGACGGGATATTGAATTTGTTATCAAACAAGTATTTGGCATTGTCACCGTCTTTCTCGAAGTTGGCTTTACCCTCGTCAGCGTTGACGTGGATGCTATACCATGATTTGGAGTCCGTTCCACGGACGAAAGAGATTCCAAAACGATCTGTATTCGAAGATGCTTTTACGGTAAAGGAAATCTTGTTGTGTACTTTCAACCGGTTGAAGATAACGGAAGCTCCTTCGGCCAACGTATAGGTTTTACCGCTTTCTGTTACGTTTCCGTCTTTAGCCATCACTTTTACCTCTTGTGCAGAAATGTATTTACGATCGATTGCATCGGGAACTCCAAGAGTTAACGTACCGTCTTCGTGCTGAATGAGGCGTTGTGCCACCAAGTTGCCAGCCCATTCGGGTTCTACATCCCCTACGTTTCCATTATCATTACCGGCACGGGTAGGACACCAGCCCCAGATGTAACGGTTGGTTCCATCGGAAGCAGTCTTGCCTGCATAGAATGCACGGCTGTCCAGCATACCTTCCCGATTGTCCGGCCATATTCCGGCATCATTGGCGGTGGTTGCTTTCAGTTCTTCAAGTGTTCTGCCTTTGAAGTATTGTACCTTGCGCATGAAGGAAGCTTGTTCCGAATAGACCAGATACCACCAGTCTCCCATCTTGAATACGTCCGGACATTCGTAGAAACGGTCCCACATCATGGTCATAAATGTGCCGGCAGACGCCCACTCTTTCAGGTCAGTAGAGGTGAATTCGGCAATGTGTCCTTTTCCGTTTTTACGGGTGGCAATCAGCATGTGATAAACGCCGTCTTCGGTCTGGAACAGGAACGGGTCGCGGAAGTCATTCTTGTCATAGCCGTACGTATCTCCTTTCAGATAGAAAGTGCGGTTCTTGGTCCATGTTTTAAAGTCGGGAGAGGTAGCCACCATGACTACCTGTGCATTCTGGTCGGAAGAAGGTTTGAATTTATTGCCGGTGTAGAAGGTGTAGTAGAGTTTATCAACCGGATTATAGATAGTACCTCCTGTACCGATGGCAGCATCCTGTTCGTCACGACCTCCACAGGGAATCAGTTCGCCGAGAGATTCATAAGTAGCACCATCTTTGGTGGCCACCCCGAAAATGGGGTGGTAAGTAGCTTCGGGGTTCGGACGGTAATCTTGCAGGTACATCACTTTAAAGTCTTTGGCAACCGGATCATAGAATGGCATCGGGTCACCGACAAAGCCTACCTGCGGTTTATAGTACATCGAGAAGCCATGCTCGTCGGCCGATTGGAAGTAAGTGGCTGTACCGTCCCAGTCTCTTTGAGTCAATACGGGATCCATCTCATCACTGCAAGCGCTCATTGAGGCCAACAGCGTGGTGATTGCTATATATAAGATCATATTTTTCATAATTATTGCTTATTCTTTTATTTACATAAGTAGTTGATTGCATTCAGAGTCATTTGCTCTACGTTGTAGTGGTAGTAGTCGACAGAAGTGTCTACGCCTTTACCGTACCAGTCGTAACAACCGGAACCGATACAAATTGTGCGTCCGCTGTTGGCACGCGGCTCGAATTCGGCAATGATTACTGCACCGTCGTCTCCGCATGCCACATCGATTCCTCCTGTCAAGCTACGCCATGCGTTCAGATCCTCATAACCTCCCCAATCTGTTCCGATATGCCATTGTGCCGTACTATTGGTAGTCGCGTAACCAGCATCAAAGGTATAGACTCTTGTTTTGTCACCATCTTTCCATCTTAAATCCTGAAATAACGGATGCGACTCGTTGCCGATAATTGGAAAGCTCCATGCCCCATCAACGACTTCGGGTGAGTCTTCACTTCTTCCCCAACTGTTGTTGGGTACACGCTCGTCTTTTGCAATGCTAAGGTCCTTAATATAGAAAGTTGCATAGCGGGTCAGCAACAGGTTGCCACCGTTTTGATAGTAGACTTTAAATTTCTCTACGGCAGCTTTCGCATCATCCGGCAAAGGAGGATTATCGCCATTGTCTGCATGGAAATGCCACCAGATTGCAGTATATTTACCCAAATCCACTTTTCCGTCTACTACATCTTTGAATGAGATGTATTCGGACATGGATATATTATCCATCATCCACTGGGCAGCGGCTTTTTCTTCAGGACTTGTCAGTTGGCTCACAGAAGAAGCTGTGCCGATAAAGGCAGTCGGAATTACATTTCCTTGAGTAACTGTTACTACATAAGGAGTCACTGCCGAACGGTAAGTTGCCGTATAAGTGACAGGGTTGGTAAAGTCCTGGATGCTGCCGGATGCCGGAGTCACAGTGACTCCATCCGATCCAGTGAATGTACCTTTCAACTGGGTAATATCCACTGTCAGCGGAACAACTACAGAGATTGTTTTTGATAGCTGGTCTACTTTTCCGACATAAGTATCATTCAACTTAAAGGTCAGTATCTTTGCTTCGTCTCTCTTCACGGTAATCGTATAGTTCATCTGTACGTCGCCATTCTTCACGGTCAAAGATACGGGAAGAGAAAAGTCGATTGTTTCACCGACAGCGATGCTCGCCGTAGCACCTTCGGAAAGATTGATTTCACTGACGGCCATCCGGGTAACGTCATAGTCGTAAGGTACTCCCACTACGATTGTCTTATTCTGATAATCGATCGTCCCTGCGTATTCATCCAGTTTGATAGAGTTCACCCATACATCTCCGTCCAGACGAAGATTGGATTTGAAGTCATCGCTACATCCCGCAACTGTCAGACATGCTACAGTCACCAACAGGATGGTATAGAGTTGTTTTATGATTGATTTCATTTTATTCTTTGTTTTAAGATTGATGATTACCAACCGAAATTCTGTGTATAATTTCCGTTACTGGCACTGATCTGTTCGAATGGGATTGGAAGGTATTCGTTCTTATTTTCCGTGAAACCTGCATTCTTGTAAATAGAACAACGGGCTGCTTCGGTCACATAATAAGCATTGATAACGTCTTTGGCTTCTCCCCATCTTACGAGGTCAAAGAAACGTGAGCTTTCCATACCGAACTCTATACGGCGTTCCCATTTCAGCATTTTCATGGCTTCGTCCTGTGTATATGCTTTCAGTTCATAAGGAGTTACTTTGAAGTTTACTCCGTACTCTTCTTTGTAATTGAAGATCAGCATTGTACTTCCGGCTGCACGGCTGCGTACATCGTTGATGAGTGAAATGGCGTCGGCAATACGTCCGTCGTTCAACTGTATCAGGGCTTCGGCACGCATCAGCAATACGTCTGCATAACGAATAACGATATGATTCAGGGAACTTGCCCAATAAGAACCTTTCTTCAGGCAGTCACAGTCCGGGTCTACATTCTCTTTGAGCGAAACATAATATCCGTAAAGTCCCTTACTACGGCTCCAGTCATCATTCTTCTGAATCAGGTAGCCTTCGTTGTATTTATAAGGGAAGCCCGGCATACCTACCGTGTGGAATAAACGGGGGTCTACATTGTCCGTCGTAACCTCGTAGTTCTCATTATCGTAGGTATTGAACAACGGTTTTCCCTGCGAGTCGGTTTTGAAAGCGTTCACCAGATTTTGGCTCGGTTTGTGGAAGTCACAGCAGCCTAGTATCTGCGGAGTTGTCAGTCCCATTCCCCAGTTCAGGTTACCGTTGTATGTTCCGTCGTTGATAGAATATTGAATCGCCCATACAGACTCCGCGCCATTTTCATATTGAGGCAGGAAGTTCATGCTATAATCATTTTCCAATCCGTAACCGGCTTTGGCCATGATGAGAGGATCGGTATATTTCACTACCTGCTTCAGGTCCTCTTCGTCGATACCGGTAAGGTTGTTGTTCACTCCATCCTGACGGTAAGCCTTATACAAGTAAGTCTTTGCCAGGTAAGCGGCAGCGGCAGCTTGTGTGGGACGTCCTTTTTCTATCTGCACTTCCGGCAGATTGTCGTAGGCAAACTGGAAGTCGTCTGCTATCTTTTGCCATTGTTCGTTATTGGTATAGGTGGTATTCGAAAGCTCGTTGTAAGCATCCGGGTCCATGTTTTCATCGTCTACTATGACGATCTTCTTAAACAGTTCCTTCAACATGAAGTGGGCGTGTCCGCGCAGGAATCTCATTTCAGCAATGCGCTGGTCCTTCAGCGGATAAGTCTTTTCATCCATCAGGTCGAGTGACTGCAAGGCTGTGTTGGCACGGGTGATGCATTGATACAGTCTTTTCCATATATCGTTGATGTTCCAGTCGGTGGTGTTGATACCTTTAGAAATTTCCAGTGCGTTGAACACACCGCCGTCTTCCGTACCGGAACCGCCTTTATAACAATCGTCGGAACGCACGTCATAATTCCAAAGCGAGAAGGAAGAGTTGATGTCGTCACCTGTTGCCCAAATGGCGTAGGCTGAAATCACGAGGTTGTCCACGTATTCGGGAGAAGCGATCTGATCGCCGGTCACAATACCCTGCGGAACCTGACGATCCAGGAAATCGTTGCAACTGCTTGTCAGCAAGGTAAATCCGATGGTTGCTATGTATAGTATCTTTTTCATGATAGTTCGTTTTATAAATGAAGTGAATTAAAATCCGATGTTAAGTCCGAAGGTGATATTCACAGGGATCGGATAAGAGAAGTTCGGGTTTTCCGGGTCTTCTCCCGTAAAGTCTTTACTCTTGATCGTCAGCAGATTTTGTGCGCTGCAATAGAAACGTAAACGTTCCATTCTCAACTTCTTGGAGATTACTGCCGGAACTGTATAGCCCAATTGGATATTACGCAGTTTCAGAAAAGAACCGTTTTCAACAAAGTAAGTGGAGACACGCTGTTCATTGTTTGTATCGCTGCGGGTCAATGCCGGAATAGTAGAGTTCGGATTAGTAGGCGACCAGGCATTGAGCAGGCGGGTTCCTTTGTTCAGGAAGCCGACGTTGGATGCACTCCAGAAGTCACTTTTCTTCTTCACGTCACTGATGATATCTACTCCCTGAACGCCTTGCCAGAACATAGTCAGGTCGAAGTTCTTATATTCCAGGTAGATATTCAATCCGTAGCTGAAAGCAGGAGTCGGATCGTAAATCCATTCCTGGTCTTTTTCATCAATCACACCGTTATGGTCGATGTCGCGGTAACGGATACGGCCTACGGCTGCACCTTCCTGCGTAGCGTGATTGTCCACTTCTTCTTGTGATTTGAAGATACCGTCGGCAATGTAGCCCACTTGTGAGTTGTATGTATGACCGACTACACTTTTTACTCCATTACCACCAAACTTTCCATTGGCAGCCACTGTCTCCGGCAGTTCAAGAATTTCATTCCGGTAAGTGGAGATGTTTCCGTTCAAGTCGTAAGTCAGTCCGAAGGCAGTTTTGTTGCGGTAGCCCAAGTTGAATTCAAAACCCTGGTTTTTCATTGCGCCCGAATTAATCCAACGATTGCCACCTTCTCCCAATACTCCCACTCCTGCCATTTCAGTCAGGATATCGGTTGTTTTCTTGTAATAGTATTCCAATGAACCATACAGGGATTGTTTGAATAGGCTGAAGTCGATGCCGACGTTCGTCTGTGTGGTTGTCTCCCATTTGATATTGTCATTACCAATCTGGTTACGTTTGAATCCGGAAGGCAGAGTACCACCTCCGTTAGAACCTGTAATATCGTATGCCGTACCGTAGCTTTGACCGCCAAATGAATCTGTTGTTCCATAATTAGGAGCGTAGATAGTGTAACGGGCAAGGTTGGAGATTTCCTGATTACCGGTCTGTCCCCATGAAGCACGCAGTTTCAGATCGTCCAACCAAGTCAGTTCCTTCATAAAGCTCTCCTGTGTGATGCGCCATCCCAAAGAAACGGAAGGGAAAGTGGCATAACGATGGTTTTTACCGAAGCGGGAAGAACCGTCACGACGGAGCGTCAATGAAAGCAGATATCTGTCAGCATAAGAATAGTTCATTTTGCCGAAGAAAGAGACAAGCGAGTAACCTTCGCCGGCACCGTAAGCCTGTGCTGTGCCGCTACCTGCATCGGGCCACATATAGTCGGGAGTAAGGATAGAGAAATCTTCTTTGTAGCCGGAGAAATGGCTGTCGTCTTCCCGGTTCAGCTCCATACCTGCCATAACGTCTCCACGATGCTTGCCTATTTCCAACTGGTAAGTGGCAATGGCATTCCACATCCATTTGGTCCAGTGTTCTTGTTTGGCTTCCACTGCACTCTTGCCGTTATTGGTCTGTGTTCCTTCCTGATAAGGATAGGTGAAGTAACGGGCTTGCTTGTTTGCGTAGTCCAGACCAAAAGTAGAACGAACATTGAATCCTTTGAAGAGGCTTAGATTCACATAAGCATCACCGAACATACGCCAGTAAGTGTATCGGTTGTCTTTGTTGTATTCGAGTACGGCGCGAGGATTACGACGGTCCGGCCATCCGCCTACCGGTCCTCCCCATGAACCATCCGAAGCATAAACGGGGATAGCGGAAGGAATGTCCAAAGCAGTTTCAATAATTCCGCCGGGAGCTTGTACTTCCGAAGTACGGTTTAAGGTGAAATGCTGGCCGATAGTCAAGATATCATCTATTAATTTATAATCGCTGTTCATACGGGCGGAGAAACGGTCGAAGTCCGTATCTTTAATTACACCCAGGTTTTTGTAATATCCCAGAGAAAAGAAGGAAGAACCTTTCTCCGAACCGTTGCTGACAGAGAGATTGTATTGCTGGATAACACCTGTACGGGTAATTTCATCAAACCAGTCGGTATCTGCCACAGGCATTGTATTCTTTGAGTCCAGGTATTTGGAAAGACTCATACTGTGTAGTACCGGATTTCCGTTGGCATCGTAACCCCAATTGTAGTTATATCCCAAAGCATTGCCGTTCGGGTTCTCACCATCGTTTACATAGGCTTGCCACATGGCACGTCCGTACTGTTCCGTATTCAACACGTCCATCTTACTTTGATACATGGAAGCTGAAACCGAAGCATCAAAATTGATTTTAATCTGGCCTTTCTTTCCTTGTTTGGTAGTAATGACGATAACGCCATTTGCAGCACGCGAACCGTAGATGGATGCTGAAGCAGCATCTTTCAGTACTTGAATGGATTCAATGTCGTTTCCGTTCAATTCGTGCATACCGGCTTTGGTAGGAACTCCATCGATAATATAAAGAGGATCGTTGTTGTTCAGCGTACCGATACCGCGAATACGTACGGTAGCCGATCCGCTCGGATTTCCATCCGCTGTAATGTTCATACCGGGCACGCGGCCTTGAAGTGCTTTCACCGGGTTGTTCTCCCCTTGCTTCTGGATTTCGTCTACTTTCACTACGGAAACAGCACCGGTCAGGTCAGCTTTACGTTGAGTGGTATAACCTGTTACAACCACTTCATCTACCATTTGAGTGTCTTCTTCCAATAATACATTAACGATAGCAGCCGATTTTACGGTCACCGGTTTATAACCAATATACGTAATCTTTAAAGTAGAGTTAACCGGAACCGAAAGGGTGAAATTACCATCTAAATCAGTAATTGTTCCATTAGCAGTAGCTGTAGCTTCAACAACAGAGGCGCCGATGACCGGCTGTCCGTCCGTTTTAGAAGTAACGTTTCCTTTCACCGTAATGCTTTGCCCCCAAAGGACTGACATGAAAGTAAACAGGAAACAAACGCTGCAAAGAAGTTTTTTGTTCTTCATAATACGATGCATTAGTTTGATGTTATTAAATTAAAAGTACGAATTTTATCTATATCGATAATGCAAATTACGGTTGATTTATATCAAACGACTGAAAAAAATGTTTCAAAGGCTATAACATTTGTTGCATAGAACGCTATTTTATAGGGTTTTATACATTATTATTCGAGATAGAAGATTTATAGAATATCTATTCTCCAGTAAGTATGGAAAATATTACCTTTGCAGATGATAAGAACTTAAAAAATAAAGTTAACTACTGGTTGTAGTCAACTGAAAAAATCAACGATATGAAAACAATCTCCAACAAACAACTCACGATTCAAGTATCTCCTCACGGAGCTGAACTCTGCAGCATCGTCGCCAATGGAAAAGAATATCTGTGGCAAGCCAATCCTGCTTTTTGGAAACGTCACTCTCCTGTCCTATTCCCGATTGTAGGGAGCGTATGGGAAAATGAGTATCGGAATGAAGGGATTCCTTATACGCTTACTCAACATGGTTTTGCCCGTGACATGGAATTTACTCTTATTTCTGAAAAAGAGGATGAAGTACGTTGCCGCCTTGTCAGCAATGAAGAAACTTTGCATAAATACCCTTTTCCATTCTGTCTGGAAATAGGCTATCGCATCCAGGGAAAGAAAATTGAGGTTATGTGGGAAGTAAAGAATAGCGGTGAAAAGGATATGTATTTTCAGATTGGGGCACATCCAGCTTTCTATTGGCCGGAGTTCGATGCAAGCAATTCTGAAAGAGGGTTCTTCGGATTTGACAAGGAAAACGGTTTGAAATATATTCTCATTTCAGAAAAGGGATGCGCTGATCCTTCCACAGAATATTCTTTAGAGTTGACAGACGGATTATTACCACTGGACACGCATACTTTTGATAAAGATGCTTTGATACTGGAAAATGAACAGGTCCGTAAAGTTACCTTATATAATAAAGAGAAACAGGCTTATCTTAGTTTACATTTTAACGCTCCGGTAGTTGGTCTTTGGTCTCCACCTGCAAAGAATGCTCCTTTTGTCTGCATCGAACCTTGGTACGGACGTTGCGACCGTGCACATTATACTGGTGAATATAAAGATAAGGACTGGATGCAGCACTTACAACCGGAAGAGATATTCCAAGGAGGATATACAATTGAAATTGATGAATAATTGATGAATAAAAAGTAGCTGCCGGATTTCACATCTGACAGCTACCAAACACCTAATTCTAATCTACAAAACCTAACTTATAAATCTAACCTATGAATCCTTAAAAAGCAATCAATACTTGTTGCTTTCACTGAATCTATGCAAACATCTATTGTGTAACTTCTACTTCTATTATAAACCCAACCGATACGCATTGAATGAATCTACTTGAAATGAACCTCCTTTGCTATAAAAACACATACGGTTGTATGGTTCCGATGGAAAGATAAGATTAGTCATTGCTACCTTTCCTCCATTCAGGAATATTTCTACAGAACATTTATCAACAAAGACATCCAACATATATTTATTCTCTTTCTTTATCGGTGCCCAGGTAGCTAATGCGAAATCATCTATATAATTGATGGAAGTCGTCTTTCTACGGTCGTGAACCTCTATTTCATGAGGTACACTCTTCTTTCCGAAATCCACGATACCACTTTTCGTCCGGTCCATAACCAATCTCTTTTCCGGAAGATTGAAGTAGATATCCACCTTTTCCCCTTTATCATTAAAGAGGCTGAATCCCATAATCTCCGCTTCCCCGGCGGTAATTTCCAATGCCAGTTCATAAGCACCATCATTATCAGCCAATAAAGAATCAATATGATAATCATTGGCAACCGTAAATGCCGGAATTTCTTTCTTTTCTTTTCGCAGAGTTTTTATCTCCGGTACCGGAGCTGCTGAAAGATAAATTTCATTGTCTTGTGTATAAAGACTTAACTCACGCGGCAAAGCGTTAGCACTACGGAATTGCTTTGTCGGGACAATATTACAATATTGCCAGTTACTCATCCAAGGAACAGCAATCGTCCGTTCTCCAGTGTTTGAGAAACAAACGGTAGCATAGTGATCTTTACCCCAATCCAACCATTTCGTGACATTCGGCTGACTGTCACAACTGAATTTCATTCCATCAAAGTCTCCTGTAAAGTATTGAGTGGCACTTCCTCCGAAATAACATCCTGGATTGACGTTCACTATCAATGCCCATTTCTTACGGTTCAGATCTCCATCCACCGGAAGTTCCACCATGTCCGGACATTCAAATTGACAAGGTTGTACCCCGTATCCTTCTCCGAAATTACTCATATAGTTCCAGTCCTTCAGATTCTTAGAGTCATAGAAACGCATTTCTTTATCGGCGGAGACAATCATCACCCATTTATCTTCCGGTTCATACCGGAACACTTTTGGGTCACGGAAATCTCTCAAACCATCAGCAGGGCACAAGATGGGGTTCTTCTCATATTTAATAAATGTCCGTCCATTATCCTTGCTAAAAGCAAGACATTGGACCTGCCCGTTTTTGTCACTGGCAGAAGTATAAAAAACCAGGATGCTCCCTACTCCATACCCCGCTACATTCTCCTGATCGACAATAGAGCTGCCGGAAAAGATATGTCCCAATGTATCACGGGCAATAGCTGGGGCCAAATGTTCCCAATGTACAAGGTCCTTACTGACAGAATGTCCCCAATGCATATTTCCCCATTTAGAACCGTAAGGGTTATATTGAAAATACAAATGATATTCTCCATCTTTATACACCAATCCGTTGGCATCATTCATCCAGCCATAGAGAGGAGTATGATGGTAAACAGGGCGGAACTTTTCCGTATTGGCTGTATCAAAAGTATCAGATAGCTTGATTTCTTTCCAGCAAAGTGCATCCTTTGATTTATTACGAACACGGACGGTGGCAGCCTTCGCTCCGGCAGGCAAAGCAAAGGGAACAAAATAGTCCACTTGAGTCTGTGCCAGACGAATATCCATATCGGTATCCGCAGCCTCTCCGGTATCAAGCAGAACCTGACTTTCCGCAGCTTCCTCTTCTATAGGAAGCAATATATAATTAGTCGGATTGGTAATGTGGATGACAGTCAGGCTATCCCCTTTCTGTTCCAAGGTCAACTTGCTTTTAGTGGTGTGGCAATAAGTCAGTCCGTAAGAGACTGCCAATGCAAGTATTGCACCTTTACATAGTTTCATCCAAGGGTTTGTTTTCATGGCAACAAAGTATTCCTAGTTTATACAAGCTTTTAATCCAAAATAGACGAAGGCAAAGATAGGGGGTATCTTCGCCTTCGCCTATAAACTTTGTTTCAAAGGGTATCAAATTTGATACAAATCCTAAGAATTTTCTTTTATCATCCAAGAATAAAGACCTGTAACCTCTTTGTTTTCCTGAATTTATTTTTCTACTTTTGAAGCCAATCTTTATTCTTCTACTTATGCCAGCAAATAGAAATGCCTTAATCCGTTATAAAACAATTGATAACTGTCTGCGTAATCCTTATCGACGCTGGACGTTGGAAGATTTGGTAGATGCTTGCTCGGATGCCCTTTATGAATACGAAGGCATCGATAAAGGCATAAGCAAACGTACGGTACAAATGGATATACAGATGATGCGCAGCGAGAAGCTGGGTTATAACGCTCCGATTGTGGTGTACGAAAATAAATACTATAAATACGAAGATCCGGAATACAGCATTACACAAACTCCGCTGAACGAACAAGACCTGAAAACGATGTCGGAAGCAGTGGAAGTGTTGAGGCAGTTTAAAGGCTTCTCCTATTTTACGGAAATGAGCGATATTATCAACCGCCTGGAAGATCACGTTGCTTCTGCCCGGATGAAAACCACTCCTGTCATTGACTTTGAAAAGAATGAATCATTGAAAGGACTGGATTATCTGGATACGATCTATCACGCGATTGTAAACGAGCATCCGATACAGCTCAAATATCGTTCGTTCAAGGCACGTTCGGCCAACAGCTTTATTTTTTATCCTTATCTATTAAAAGAGTATCGCAACCGATGGTTCGTTTATGGTGTCAGAGGAAACGGACGGATCTTGCAAAATTTAGCTTTGGACAGAATACAATCATTGGAGGTTCTGCCACAAGAACATTACATAAAAAATACGTTCTTCGATCCGAACACGTTCTTCGATGATCTGGTAGGAGTCACTAAAAACTCCGGAAGCGTAGCGGAGAAAATCGGTTTCAAGGTAGCCGCTGCCGAAGCACCTTACATCATAACCAAGCCTATACACCGCAGCCAGCAAGTGGTGGAAAGATTGGCGGACGGAAGTGTCATACTGGAAATTGAAGTCGTCATCAACCATGAGTTAGAACGAGTATTCTTCGGATATGCCGAGGGAATACAAGTTCTTTATCCGAAGACTCTGGTAGAATTGATGGGTAGGAAACTAAAAAAGGCTGCTGAACAATATACCCATTCAAAATGAAAAGGGAACACGCCCAATTATCCTATCTGACATTCAAGAAAAACAAAAAAGCATGGAGAGCCTGTCTATTGTTCAACTATGGAGACTTGTTTATTCTTCAAGTAAGGCTCTCGCACATTCGTACCCTTCCTGATAAAACTCTGTCAGCTTTTGCACATCTTTCTCGATGCGGTCTACGGCTACAGGTTTTAACGGGCGAATAACGATAATCTGTCCTTCATCCTCCATGCGCTCTACCATTTCCAACTGCTCATTATAAACAGCACACCGCCGACTTAACGCTTCGCGCAACTTCGGATATTTCCGATATACAAACGAAGGGATACGAATGTCTTTCGAATCTTTCCGATACCCCCGGTTACGGGTGAGTACCACAACATTTCTCGTGCAGCCATCCGTAATGGCTCTTTGCAAAGGTATGGAATCTACAATTCCTCCATCGAGCATGGGAACCCCGTCTACATAAGTAATAGGACATACAAAAGGGAGACTGCTGGATGCGCGGACAATATCAATCACCCTGCGACTGTCTTTTTTCTCTTCGAAATAGTTGGCTTCTCCCGTGATGCAATTCGTAGTCACCATCACAAAACGTTCCGGTGAAGCAAAATATGTTTCATAATCGTAAGGAAGAATATGTTCGGGGAACTCATTGAATAATAGATCAAAGTCCAATATATTACGCTTTTTGAGCAAATGTTTCAGACCGATATAATCATACTTCTCCAACAAGTCAATGTTGCTGTACTTGGCACGTCCCCGTTGCCGTGATGCATACGACAACCCGTTGCACGCACCGGCAGACACTCCTATCGCATAGGGAAACCGGATATCGTGATCCATAAAATAATCAAGCACACCGCAGGTGAATACTCCGCGCATTCCCCCGCCTTCCAACACTAATCCCGTAGATTCATCAATTTTCAAGTCCTTCATTTTTATCTCCCGTATTCTTATTCCGGCGGATTACCAGCAAAGATGACAATTCACGCATCACAGCCTCATCCTCGGATAATTTCGTATAAGAAAGATGGCTCATTATCAATAACCCGTCTTTCTCTTCAGTCACTAAATCTTCTACTCCCGCAAACCACACTATCATCGTTTGTTCCGGATAACGCACCTGCAAATCGTCAATGCGTCCACGGAACTCTTCATCATCCGTATCAAAAAGGAAAAGACGCACCGAATGTCCGTTCTGCAACATCTTATCCAAATAGGAAAAAAGAAACAGATCAATCATTCCGCCAAGCACGAAACTGACTGTCGCGCCTTCCCGATACTGACGATTGACAAATACGGCCACCGGACACTTCACCTGCTCCATAATCTCATCAATCTTATCCCGGAAGAGCGTTAACCATAAAATTGCTCCCGGAGTTCCCGGCATATCCGAACGATAATGACTCCCGGCTCCCAAAAGTAGCATATCAGGATGTTCGTTACGGACAAAATGGATGATTTCCTGTACAAGTTTGTCTGTCACCCGATAATGGTTATCTACCTGGATATTCAATTTCGCTGCCTGTTGATTGAGCAAAGCAAAACTCTCGCTGGCATAATGTTCGGCATTCAACGGATTCAGATCTGTACCCACCGTATAGTGTGCTGCAATCAAATGATTTTTCTTCAACTGCTTCCCAAATAACAAATCATAAATGGAAAGCAACACACGCCCGGATTCCGGACGCCCGAAACAAAATATCAATTTGTGCTTCAAAGATAATTTTTCTTCCCGACGTACGAAAATATGTTCCACCAAATGAAGCAAAGGAGTAGTCATAAAGGTCGTAACTAGCGCCATAATGACCAAAATTACGAATATAGAGGGAGGAAGAACTCCCATTTCATAACCGATATTCAAAGCGACAAGCTCCATCAATCCCCGTGTATTCATCAATGTCCCTATCGTCAGACTATCCTTCCACGACTCACCCACCAAACGGGCGGCAATGGCACATCCACCCAGTTTGCCGACAACAGCAACCGTCACCAACAGTAAACATACCATCCACAACTCCGGACTGTTTATCAAACCGATTTCCGTGCGCAATCCGGTGAAGGCAAAGAACAGAGGTAAAAAGAATACTAATGAAATATCCTCCACCTTTTCCATCATCACCTTCCGGAAACCCAGATTGGACGGCATCACTACCCCTGCCATAAAGGCTCCGAACAGTGCATGAATACCAATAATCTCGGTCAGGCAAGAAGAAATAATAAGAATGAGCAGAATAAATGCCACGAATGTTTTATTGATTGCTTCCCGGTTGGCATATACTTCTCCCACTTTCTTCAGAAACGGTCGAACAACCAAAAACATGACCGCAATATAGACAACTGCCAGCCCCACTGAATAAAGTGCACTGGCAAAACTTCCTGCTTTGGAGATAGCAATCACCACTGCCAACAGACACCAGGCTGTCACATCATCATTGGCAGCGGAAGCAATGGTCAGCGTCCCTAAAGGAGTCTTCGTCATATTCCGCTCCTGAATGATGCGCGCCAATACCGGAAAAGCGGTGATACTCATAGAAATACCTATAAACAAAGCAAATGGAAGAAACGGAGTTTGGGCAGCTGCATATTCTTCGTACACCCAGTAAGAAGACAAGATGCCCAGGAAGAAGGGTACTAGGATTCCGGCATGGCTAATCACCAGCGTTTCATTGATTTTATTTTTCAGTACACTGAAATCCAGCTCCATACCGATGACAAACATAAAAAGGATCAGTCCCACCTGACTCAACAGTTCAAGATTGGTAAGCGAGTGTGCCGGAAAAAGGAAATGAAAAGCATCCGGAAAGAAAAAGCCGAGTACGGAAGGTCCTAACACAATACCGGCAACAATCTCTCCAATCACTCCCGGTTGCCCGATCAGACTGAACAAATAGCCAAAAAGACGCACCATCAGCAGTACGGCTATAATCTGAATCAACAAGGTAGTGAGCGGATGATGAAGATTATCCTGTATAAACTGGAGAAACATAGTGAATGGATTCCCCTGTACTATGTTCTGCGCATTTACCGCATAGTGCGAAAACCGGTCACCCTCTTCAATAGCAACATAAATCAACCCTCCAAACAGGAGTAACATCAGTACATAAATGACATAATTCTTCCGGGCCCTGTTCCGCATAAACTTTATTTTTACGATTTGTGCATATTTATGGTAAAAACAAACGAAAAAGGCAGATAGTTTGGCGAAAATAACAAATTCTCAAACAAAATCTTGTTTTTTTGCTTCAATCTATGTAACTTTAGGCTAGCTTAATTGTTTAAGGAGGAAAAAATCAAAAAAGTCCTGCCCGCAGGCAAGCACCATGAGAATACAGTTTGAGATTAAAGAAAATTTGCCGGAAATTATCGAAGAAATCTTACACTCTGATAAGTGGCAAACTTCCGTGAAGGAAGAACTGAGCGGTCGGACGACCGTTGTGATCCGTGACCAAGCGTATGGTTCAGAAGCTACCATTGAAATTTATGCTACATCTATTGAAATCAAAACCGCATGGTCAAAGTACTCCTATCGTATATTTGTAACCAACGATATCGTATGGTGCGAATATAACGGTGCCTATCGTGGTCTGTTGGAACAAGTGCTCCTACCTACTATTACTCCTAAAGAAAACCTGCTCAATTCTGACGTGACTGAAAGTTCGCTCTACGGAAATGAGCATAAGAAATTGAGAGAGTATGCAGAAGATAACCTGAAACTGAAACAATTCCGCAGGGAAAACTTCAATGAACAGAAGAATGGAACCGCTCCATTCGATCATCCCAAGCGTGTGTATGATGAGTTTATCAAAGAAGATTATGTAGTAGCACCCAAAGAAGAAGAGAACAAATAATCTGTACTTAATGCTTTACCTTGTGCCATCGTATTGGCACTCCAGTGCCACCATATTGACACAGTCGTGCCAGTAAGGTGGCATGATTGTGCCAATAAAAAAGGTTGAACAATTATCAAACGCTCTCTCTCATAAATTTTATAGCCGTACCCACTACCTCCAACCCGGGTCACTTCCAAACGGTATCTATTTACCGGATGCACATACACATACATGATTCCCACTAAAAGCAGTAAGACAAAGCAACTAACACCTATTACTTTTTTATTTCTCTTCATATTCGTATGGTTTCAACTCCCAGGTATCATCGTAATAATAAGTGGAAGATCCTCCTGTAGCTATAATTCCCCGTTTTCCGGTAGAAAAACATACAGCTTTCGAGCGTGTGCTTCCTTCGAAATCGGTCAAATCCTCCCCATCCCACAGGTCTGTCAAAGGGTCGTAAATCCAGTAGTTAGAGCGGTAACTGCTTCCTGCAGTCTGTCCTGATCTCAATTTTCCTTTATCTTCCTCTGTGTCCTCTGCGTCCTCTGTGGTGAAATAATCTGTGTAAATCTGTGTAATCTGTGGTGAAACTTTCCTATATTTGTAGCCAAAACAATTTAATATTAATTTCATAGGAATGAAAAAGACAATCCTTATTGCTGCTTTAGGCTTGTTCAGCCTAAACATCATGGCACAAGATGCAAAACCTGAAGAAGGTTTTGTTTTCACGACAGTGAAAGAAAACCCGATTACTTCTATCAAGAATCAAAATCGTTCGAGCACTTGCTGGAGTTTCTCAACTCTCGGATTCATTGAATCAGAATTGCTTCGCTTAGGTAAAGGCGAGTATGACCTGTCTGAAATGTTTGTCGTACACAAAACGATGCAGGATCGCGGAGTAAACTATGTACGCTATCATGGTGACAGTTCTTTCTCCCCGGGCGGAAGTTTTTATGATGTAATGTACTGCATCAAGAATTATGGTATTGTTCCTCAAGAAGTGATGCCGGGTATCATGTACGGTGACACGTTGCCGGTGCATAACGAACTGGATGCTGTTGCTTCCGGTTACATCAATGCTATTGCGAAAGGTAAGTTGAGCAAACTGACTCCGGTATGGAAAAACGGACTAAGCGCTATTTATGATACTTATCTGGGAGCATGCCCGGAGAAGTTCACATACAAAGGCAAAGAATATACTCCGAAGACTTTTTCTGAATCACTGGGATTGAACTGTGACGACTATGTATCACTGACTTCTTATACACATCATCCATTCTATTCTCAATTCGCAATCGAGATTCAGGATAATTGGCGCAATGGTTTATCCTACAACCTGCCTATCGAAGAGCTGATGGCTGTAATGGACAATGCTATAAAGAAAGGTTATACTTTTGCATGGGGTAGCGACGTCAGCGAACAGGGATTCACACGTGACGGTATCGCCGTTATGCCGGATGTAAACAAAGAATCTGAACTTTCCGGTTCGGATATGGCTCGCTGGACCGGCCTGACTGCTGCTAACAAACGTCAAATGATGACAACCAAACCATACCCGGAAATCGACGTCACTCAAGAAATGCGCCAAGTTGCTTTCGACAATTGGGAAACTACGGACGACCACGGAATGGTAATCTACGGTATCGCTAAAGACCAAAACGGAAAAGAATACTTCATGGTGAAGAATTCTTGGGGTAAATCAGGCAAATACAATGGTATCTGGTATGCTTCCAAAGCATTCGTTGCTTACAAGACTATGAATATTCTTGTACACAAAGACGCACTGCCTAAAGAGATTGCTAAAAAACTGGGAATCAAATAAACGAGTACCCATCCTTTATAAATAAAAAGCCTCATTAGCTACAAATAGCTTCTGAGGCTTTTTTAAGCAGTTATTTTCCGGGATTACTCCATGTTATCGAAACAAAAGTAAGACTGCTGTTTTCTTCCTCCAAATAGAATCGACCAAAGAACGGATTTCAACGGTAAACAGTTTTGTTCTATTTTTAAGATTCTACCGTTTGACAGTGGCTATGAATCAAATCAAGCAGAGAATAAAATGCATAAATTAATGCAAGATTATACACATACAGCCCCTTATTATGCATAAATACAAGGAAAAACAGACGGTCTTTATGGTATAAATGCACCCTTGCTTTTAATGAAACGCAGGCTTGGTCGGTGAGAAACGCATCCTTGCTCACCGACCAAGCCAGCGTTCATCGGTGAGAAAGGATTTTTGGGCTGAAAGAAGAGCCATTTCTAAGTTAATTCACTTCAGAATCCATTGATTCTTTTCCTATTATATAGCAAATAGCTATATAATAGGAAAAGAATCAATCATTTACTCCGACTCTGAAAGCAAATAAGTACCAAAAGGATCTTCCATCAGCAAAGCGCTGTCTTTTCGCATTTCCCCGATACATATTTAAGCGATTTTTTATCAACCTCTTGCATACCGGCTCTGATTGACAGCAGGGAGAATGTATAAAACATCCCATTTTTATGTATAGTCCAATTTTAAGCAGATGCAGATTTATTTCTCGCGATATTCCAGCGGAGTCATCTTCACCTTTTTACGAAAGTATTTATTGAAAAAAGAATGATTGTTAAAGCCTAACGAGAAAGCTATTTCTTTCACCGGCAACCGGGTGGTTTTCAATTGGGCCTTCGCATTCATAATAATAATTTCTGTAATGATTGCCAACGGACTGTATCCGCTTGCCCGACGGATGGCACTTGAGAAATGTGCCGCAGTAACCCCACACTTCTCCGCATAAAACGCCACTTCATGCTCTTTAGTATAATGAGCCATCAACAACTGTATAAACTGCCTGTACAACTCCTGTTCTCTTCTCAAAGGTTCATCGAGTTTCTTGCCATAGCGTTTATACAATTCTTTCGTTCCCTGCAAAAAGATAGCCAGTACGGAACGTATGATCTCTTTATTTTCTAATGAATGTGGGAGTGTATAAGCACGAATCAGTAAAAGATATACATTCCGGTATAAGCCGGCAACATCCTCTTGCAGAGAAATGACCGGACTGTTCAATATCATAGGCATAAAGTCCAGCAGGATTTCCACATAATTGCCCGAAAGCATAAAATCGGACGAGAAACCGGCAAAAGAAATACGGGTATCAGACGAAACTTCGTGTATCTGAATGAATGAATTAGGAAGAACAACGATGAAATCATTCTTACGAATGACAATCTCCAACAAATTAATGGTAGCTCTGACCATCCCTTCCGTACAAAGCACAAAGACACCGGCTTTTATTTTGCAGGGGAAATTACCATAGTAGTTTAAGATATCTCCGGTGATACTGTCATCTGCTATAAAATCAACCGGAAGGTCAAATTTAGGAAAGGATTCGTTCGTTGTCATCGTCAGCTCTTTTTTAATTTACCAAAAATATCCATTTCATCCGGATTCCGGGCAACAAGTTCAAAAATGGTATATTATATCCTACAAATAGAACATTATTTTCTTCTTTATTAGGATTGTATTTAAGAAAATAGCAAATATAGAATATTGAATCCCAAGAATGGAGCTTGACGGCAGTCACCTATTAGCCGTACTTTGCATCGTTTTAATAAATATGTTGAAATAAAACCTAGAAGAGAATGAGAACTTTAAAAAGACTTTTTTATGTAGCTTGTACGGCTTTCCTCCTTACATCTTGCGAGGAAACCTATAATGACAAGCTATTCTGGCCGGGTGAACTCTGCCAGGAGTATGGCTCATACATCAAACCGGCCACCTTGAACCTAACCTACAGCGGGGAGAAACTCGTTGGAAAAACTGTCGACTTTAAAACAGAAGACAGTGAAAAAGGAACCTTGACACTGAATGATATTATCCCGGGAGAGAAACAAACTCCTCTTCCAATCAGTCTGTGCGAACAGGAAGACTCTTATACATTTAGCGGCAAAAACGTCACGATGGGAGGAGCAACCGTGACATACAGCGGTGCCATCACTCCAAAAACAATGAAACTGGATTTGGACGTGGTAATGCCGCAAAGTAAATGGAAGAAAAGTTATGGCATATCCAATTTCACTAAAGGAAAGAAAATGACTGTCACTTACAGCGGAGGGCAATATGTATGGAAAGAAACGAATGAAATCTTAACCGGAGGATTCTATGTCCATCTGGATGACGTAGAACTGACCAAAGCGGGCAGTACACTGTTTTTAAGGATGAAACTGATTCAAAATGCACTTTGCTATTTCATACCGCAACTTCTTCAGACAATCACCCTACAACCCGACGGTAACCTTGTAGCCAATTATACGACGAGTCCCGTTTACATCGGCAGCGTACCGATCAATAACATAGATCCGGATAAAGACGTCGGCACCATCGCAACATTTGTCACTAAGTTTATGATTGGTTTACTGACGGAAAAAGATATCAATAATGCATTGACAGACCGTACGTGGACCGCTTCACCAATTAATCTAATCACCTGGACAGAGGAGAGCGGTAGACTTAAAATAAACCTGAACTTACCGGCAATTATCAGTCTGGCAACCAAGGACGGTGAAACTCCTATCGATTCAGGACTGGTTTCCGGAATTATGGAAGCTCTTGCCCAATCCAATCCTGTGCAACTGAAACTGTTGCTCGGAATCGTAAACTCCATGATCGACAATCCATTGCTCGGTATCATAACCAGCATGGATACGGCGAGCTTCCAGCAGGTATTCTACTTACTGACTGAAGGAATTATCTTTCATATTGAAGAGGAAGACGGACATACCCATCTTTACTTAACCAAAGAGTCGACAACTGCTTTCATTCAGTTATTGCCCGGACTGCAACCGATAGTGGAAGGAATGTTGCCGGAAAGCATGGCCAACAATACTGTATTTAAAAACCTGCTCGGACTTCTCATGGGAAATGACGAAAACGGTCTGCCGGTTTTATGGAATGCAGCCAATACTATTGACTTAGGATTGGATCTTCTGCCACAAGAATAAACATCAACTATGAATATCAAAAAAGAAAACAATGAAGAAAATATATATTCTAACTTTGCTACTATGCTTCACCAGTCTTGGGAGTAGTTTTGCCCAAACGCTGAAAGGACATATATATGATGCAAATACCAATGAGCCATTGGTGGGAGCAGCCGTTACGTATAAGTTACAGGGTAATCAGGGAGTAGTGTCCGACATTCATGGGGCTTATGAAATCAAGCTGCCCGAAGGGGGTGTCGATCTCGTATTCAGTTATGTGGGCTACGAAGATGTACTGATGCCGATCGTAATCGACAGGCGTGAGGTAATCACCAAAAACGTCTACATGAAAGAAAGCACCAAACTGTTGGAGGAAGTCGTGGTCAGCGCCGGACGCTTTGAACAGAAATTGAGTAATGTCACAGTTTCCATGGATGTAGTGAAAGCGGGTGACATTGCCCGCCAGGCACCAACGGATATATCGTCTACCCTCCGCACTCTTCCGGGAGTGGATATTGTAGACAAACAACCTTCCATACGTGGGGGTAGCGGATGGACATACGGAGTAGGTGCACGCAGTCAGATTCTGGTGGATGGTATGAGTACCCTGAATCCCAAGACAGGCGAAATCAACTGGAACACCGTACCTTTGGAGAATATCGAGCAGATTGAAGTAATCAAAGGAGCCTCTTCCGTTTTATATGGTTCATCGGCTTTGAATGGTATCATCAATATCCGCACCGCACGTCCGGGGTTAGCTCCGAAAACACGTTTCAGCGCATATCTCGGTATCTATGGCGACGCGGAGAATGACGAATACCAATGGAGTGACAAGAGTTTCTGGAAAGAAGATAAATATTCGGTCAAACCGATTCTGCGCGGAAATCTTCTTAGTGGTGTGCGTAATCCGATTTACGAAGGATTCGATCTCTCCCACGCCCGTCGTATCGGTAATTTCGACGTCAGTGGCAGCCTCAATCTTTTCACCGATGAAGGATACCGCCAGCAAGGATATAACAAACGTTTCCGCATGGGAGGTAACCTAACCTATCACCAACCGGACATGGGAATGAAACTGTTGAACTATGGTTTTAATATCGATTTCCTGTCTAATCAATATGGTGACTTTTTTATCTGGCGTTCACCGACAGAGGTGTACAAGCCCTCTCCTTTCACCAACATGGGCAGGGAAGATAATAATTTCCATATCGACCCGTTTGTCAACTACGTAAATCCGGAAAACGGTACGTCACATAAGATCAAGGGACGTTTCTATTATAGTGCCGACAATATCGTACGTCCTACCCAGGGAGCATCCATCATGGATATTCTGGGCAATATGGGGACAGATGCCCAAACGATACAGAATATTGCAGGCGGTGATTACAGTTCATTCTATCCGGCATTGGTGGGAATCGGTTCAGGACTAATCAATGGTAATCTGGAAGACGCCATGAATGGAGTATTCACTTCATTAGGCAATATCTTCCCTAACGCAACGACTGCCGATTATTGTGATCTGATTTCCTGGGTGATGGACAGCGGGCTGCCCAGTGATTTGGGAGGACTGACGAACGGACAATTGCCTGGTGACCTGATTCCCTGGGTGTCCGACGTACTCAATCCTTCACGAAACACTCCTAAGACGCAGACTGATAAAAGCACTAACTATTATCTTGATTATCAGTTCAACAAGAAATGGAACAGTGGCGCACAAATCACTACCGGAGCCACTTATGAGCATGTACGGTATAATTCGGCCATCATGGACGAAGTCTACAAAAGCGATAACATAGCTGCTTTCTTCCAATACGACCAACGTTTCTGGGACCGTCTAAGCGTATCTGCCGGTGTGCGTGCCGAATACTATCGTGTAAACAATCACCATCGTGAAGCAGAAACAAAGATATTCGGAACTAAAGTTCCATTCCGCCCCGTGTTCCGTGCCGGACTGAACTATCAGTTGGCAGATTACAGTTTTATCCGTGCCAGCTTCGGACAAGGCTACCGTAACCCGTCCATCAACGAGAAATACCTGCGCAAGGATATCGGAGGAGTCGGCGTTTACCCGAATCTGGATATCAAACCGGAAAAAGGGTTTAATGCGGAATTGGGATTCAAGCAAGGATATAAGATTGGCAATTTCCAGGGATTTGTAGATGTCGCAGGATTCTATACACAATATAAGGATATGGTCGAATTCCAGTTCGGACTATTCAATAATGCGGACTATACGATGATTAACAGCATCAGTGATGCCATCCGGATGATAACCGGTGGTCAAGGTTTCGGAATCGGAGCACAGTTTCATAACGTATCGAAAGCACAAATCTACGGAGTGGAAATATCAACAAACGGCGTTTATAACTTCAACAAGAACACAAAGTTGTTCTATAACTTAGGGTATGTATACACCGAACCCCGTGATGCGGATTATAAGGAACGCAATGATGCGGAGGATCTTTATACCGATCCTCTTCAAATGAAAGAAAAATCGAACACCGGAAAGTACCTGAAGTATCGTCCGAAACACAGCTTTAAAGCGACGGTAGATTTCCAGTGGAAACGTATCAATCTGGGTGCGAACGTTGCTTGGAAGAGTAAAATCCTTGCAGTGGATTACCTGATGATGGATGAACGTCCGAAAGCACAACTCGACTTGATGGATTACGTTCGCGGCATCGCTTTCGGTTATTCTAAAGGAGAGACTTTGGCTACTTATTGGAAAAAACATAATACGGACTACGCCACTGTGGATATGCGCCTTGGAGTAAAAGCGTCCAAAGAGGTAGCTTTTCAGTTTATGGTCAACAACTTGTTAAATAAAGAATACAGCTACCGCCCGATGGCGGTTGCCGCTCCACGCACGTTTGTTGTTAAGATGGATATTACCTTCTAAATAACTTTTAGAATTTACAACCGATTCAGAAGCGGCTGCACGATGCAGCCGCTTTCTTTTTTTCCGCATCTGTCATCATTTATCTATATATTGCGTATCTTTACCCCGCGAAAACGAGAAAAAACAGTCGATAAAATGAAAAAACAAATCCTACTTATTGCTATCTTATTATGTACAGCCTTTGCACAGGCACAAGAAGTTTTTGTAACCGCAGATTTTGTAAGTAGCTACATCTGGCGTGGTATGGACAGCGGCAATGCAAGTGTACAACCCTCGCTCGGCCTCAACTGGAAAGGCCTGACCGTCTATACATGGGGTTCTACCGAATTTCGCGAAAAGAATAATGAGATAGACTTGTCACTGGAGTACGAATACAAAAACCTGACTCTCTACGCCAACAACTATTTTACCCAAACAGAAGAAGAACCTTTCAAATACTTCAATTACAGTTCACATTCCACGGGACATACTTTTGAAGTAGGAGCCGGATATATGCTTAGCGAGAAATTTCCATTATCAGTCAGCTGGTACACCACCTTTGCCGGAAACGACTACCGTGAAAACGGAAAACGTGCCTGGTCCAGCTATTGCGAATTGAGTTATCCGTTCAGCGTGAAAGATGTAAACATGAGCGTCGAAGCAGGTTTTACCCCTTGGGAAAGTATGTACTCCGACAAATTCAATGTAGTCAATATCGGATTATCCGCAACGAAAGAAATCAAAATAACATCCAACTTCTCTCTGCCCATATTCGGAAAGCTAATAGCCAACCCCTATGAAGAGCAACTTTATTTTGTATTCGGAATTACGTTGTAGATGATTCTTACACTCAATTATTAACTAATAAATTACCCCCATGAAAAAACACTTTCTTATTTTCGGAGCAGGCCTCCTTCTATTAAGTGCCTGTAATTCGGTCAAAGCACCGGAAGCTATCCTGCCCATTCCCGAAGCCAAACAGGTAGAATGGCAAAAAATGGAAACATACGCTTTCGTACACTTCGGACTTAACACATTCAACGACCGCGAATGGGGATACGGTGATTCCGATCCTAAAACATTCAATCCCACCCGACTGGATTGCGAGCAATGGGTACAGACCTTTGTGAAATCCGGCATGAAAGGAGTGATCCTGACAGCCAAACATCACGACGGATTCTGCCTGTGGCCCACTCAACTGACAGAATATTGCATCCGTAACACCCCGTATAAAGACGGAAAAGGCGACATCGTTCGCGAACTATCGGATGCCTGCAAGAAGTACGGCATTAAATTCGCTGTTTATCTGTCTCCCTAGGACAGGCATCAAGCCAACTATGGTTCTCCCGAATACGTAGAATACTTCTATAAACAACTCAACGAGTTATTAACCAACTACGGTGATGTTTTTGAAATCTGGTTTGACGGTGCCAATGGCGGAGACGGCTGGTATGGCGGAGCAAAAGACAGCCGTACTATCGACCGCAAAACTTATTACGATTATCCGCGAGCCTATAAGTTGATCGACGAGTTGCAACCACAAGCTGTTATCTTCTCGGATGGAGGTCCGGGCTGCCGTTGGGTAGGTAACGAAAACGGATTTGCAGGAGCTACCAACTGGTCTTTTCTCCGTGCCGGAGAAGTTTATCCGGGTTACCCCAAATATCGTGAATTGCAATATGGCCATGCCGACGGCAACCAATGGGTAGCCGCAGAATGTGACGTATCCATCCGTCCGGGATGGTTCTATCATCCGGAAGAAGACGACCGTGTGAAAACAGCAGATGCATTGACCGATCTGTATTACCGTAGCGTAGGTCATAACGCAACATTGTTACTCAACTTCCCGGTCGATCGTGACGGACTGATTCATCCGACAGACTCTGCCAACGCCGTAAACTTCCACCAGAACGTACAAAAGCAACTGGCACACAACCTATTGGCGGGACTTTCTCCCAAAGCATCGGACGAACGGGGGAAAACATTCTCTGCAAAAGCGGTGACCGATGGTGAGTATGATACTTATTGGGCTACCAATGACGGCGTCAACTCTGCCACCATCGAATTTGACCTGCCTCAAACGGAAAAGATTAACCGCATGATGTTACAGGAATATATACCTCTGGGGCAACGTGTCAAATCATTCGTTGTAGAATACAACCAGGAAGGCGAATGGCTTCCGGTAAAATTGAATGAAGAGACGACCACTATCGGATATAAACGTCTTCTTCGTTTCGAAACAGTCACCACAGATAAGATCCGTGTACGTTTTACAGATTCGCGAGCTTGCCTCTGTATCAATAACATAGAAGCCTATTATGCAGGAGAGACTTCCGATACATATACCGCAAAAGCAGAAGAGTTGAAGAGTTATCCGTTCACGCTCACCGGAGTAGATGCGGAGGAAGCACAAAAATGTATGGATAAAAACAATCAGACCACCTGCTTCATCAACGGAAATACATTATTGATTGATTTGGGAGAGGAACGCACAATTACCTCCTTCCATTATCTCCCTGACCAGAGTGAATATAATAAAGGGGTGATTGCGGCCTACGAAATATCTGTAGGTACAGACAGCAATGCTGTCAACCAGCTAGTAGCCAAAGATGAATTTTCCAACATAAAGAATAATCCGATTCTGCAATCGGTTTACTTTACTCCGGTAAACGCCCGCTATGTCCAACTGAAAGCAACACGGATGATACATGACGGTGAACCGATGGGGTTAGCAGAAATTGGTATACAATAAAAGAATAGAGACTCTCTCCATAAAATCAGAATAAGGTGCAATTATGAACTAAACCATTTGCTTTATTACAGTAAATGATTCCTATAGGCATTTTTATTTCGCCGTTTGCCTACCAGGATATAGTTCGTTAGGCAATCTTATTTCGTATAACTATAGTCATACGAAAAGATAATAGGCAATCAAGATAGTCTTATCAGGCTATGGAGAAAATCTAATTAGTAACATAAAATAATAGATAATATGGTACAGCAAACAGAAATTATCGTGCAGAAGAAAAACTATACTCTCCGTACTTGGCAAACCGAAGATGCAGCATCATTAGCCCAATATCTCAATAACAAGAATATTTGGAATAACTGTCGTGACGGTCTCCCCTATCCTTATAGCCAGGAAGATGCTAACGTTTTTCTCGCTATGGTACAAGCAAAAGAAAACATTCATGATTTCTGCATTGAGGTAAACGGAGAAGCAGTCGGAAATATCGGTTTTATACCCGCTACGGATGTAGAACGTTTTAGTGCAGAAGTGGGCTACTGGATTGGAGAACCTTTCTGGAACCAGGGAATCGTTACTGACGCCCTGAAAAAAGCTATCAACTATTATTTCGAACACACTGATAAAATACGTGTATTCGCAGTCGTATTTGAGCATAACTCCCCATCCATGCGGGTATTAGAGAAAGTGGGATTCACGAAAGTAGGAATTATGCAAAAGGCTATTTTCAAGAATGATAATTTCATGAACGCACATTATTATGAACTTATCAAATAATCCGGAATTCATCAAGGGATCCTTTTCGGACACCCCTCCTCATAAACGCCTTGTCAACCCTAAATTAAATCTATAAAAACCCTCCTATTTTGCTCAAAATTCTTAAACCTGTGCATTTTTTACTCGGATTTCTTGTCAGAACCAAGTGTTTGAGTAAATTTGCACGCTGATAGTTAACCGGATAGTTTGGATAGCAAGAGATTACTACTTGACTACTGGCTGCTAACTTGTAGAAATACTAATACTAAAATTTATAGCATGAGTTTGAAAATTGTTGTATTGGCAAAACAAGTTCCCGACACACGTAACGTTGGGAAAGATGCCATGAAAGCGATAACGGTTACTTATTAACTGACCGTGCTTTCGCTGGTGCAGACACACTGGCTACGTCTTACGCACTTGCCACTGCCATCCGCAAAATCGGTGAGTATGACATTATTATCGGTGGCCGTCAGGCAATCGACGGTGACACGGCACAGGTAGGTCCGCAGGTAGCAGAAAAGCTGGGATTGACGCAAATCACATACGCAGAAGAAATTCTGGAAGTGGGCGATGGTAAGATTAAGGTGAAACGTCACATCGACGGTGGTGTTGAAACTGTAGAAGGCCCGCTACCTATCGTGATTACTGTCAACGGTTCTGCAGCTCCTTGCCGTCCGCGTAACGCTAAATTGGTTCAGAAATACAAGCATGCCAAAACTGTGACTGAAAAACAGCAAGGCAATCTTGATTATACCAACCTGTATGACAAGCGCGATTATCTGAATCTGGCAGAATGGAGCGTAGCCGACGTAAACGGTGACCTCGCACAATGCGGTCTGTCCGGTTCGCCGACAAAAGTGAAAGCCATCCAGAACATCGTGTTCCAGGCTAAAGAGAGCAAAACCATCAGCGGCAGCGACCGTGACGTGGAAGACCTGATTGTTGAACTATTAGCTAACCACACCATCGGATAATCATGAATAACTTATTTGTATATTGCGAAATAGAAGAAGGTAACGTTTTAGACGTTAGCCTCGAACTTCTGACCAAAGGTCGTTCGTTAGCCAACCAGTTGAACTGTCAACTCGAAGCAGTGGTTGCCGGAACCGGCCTCAAAGATATTGAAAAACAAATCCTTCCTTACGGAGTAGACAAACTTCACGTTTTCGACGGCGAAGGACTTTACCCTTATACTTCACTTCCTCACACAGCTATCCTGGTGAACCTTTTCAAAGAAGAGCAGCCACAAATCTGTCTGATGGGTGCTACTGTAATCGGTCGTGACCTCGGTCCGCGCGTTTCTTCTGCTTTGACCAGCGGATTGACTGCCGACTGTACTTCACTTGAAATCGGTGACCACGAAGACAAGAAAGAAGGCAAGACTTACAAGAACCTTTTGTATCAGATCCGTCCGGCTTTCGGCGGTAACATCGTTGCTACGATTGTGAACCCGGAACACCGCCCGCAGATGGCAACCGTTCGCGAAGGTGTGATGAAGAAAGAAATCCTCTCTCCGAACTATCAGGGAGAAGTGATCCGTCACGATGTAAAAAAATACGTAGCCGATACGGACTATGTAGTGAAAGTAATCGAACGCCACGTAGAAAAAGCAAAGAACAACCTGAAAGGCTCTCCGATCATCATAGCCGGCGGATACGGTGTAGGTTCGAAAGAAAACTTCGACCTGTTGTTCGACCTTGCTAAAGAACTTCACGCAGAAGTAGGTGCCAGCCGTGCTGCTGTTGACGCAGGTTTTGCAGATCACGACCGCCAAATCGGTCAGACAGGTGTAACGGTTCGTCCGAAACTCTACATCGCTTGCGGTATCTCCGGACAGATTCAGCATATCGCCGGTATGCAGGAAAGTGGTATCATCATCTCCATCAACAACGACCCGGATGCTCCGATCAACACGATTGCCGATTACGTAATCAACGGAACTATCGAAGAAGTTGTGCCGAAGATGATTAAGTATTATAAACAAAATAGCAAGTAAGGAAAGATGGCTAATTATTATACAGACATACCGGAACTCAAGTTTCACTTGAACAATCCGATGATGAAACGTATTTGCGAACTCAAAGAACGCAATTACAGAGATAAAGATGAATTCGATTATGCTCCGCTGGACTTCGAAGATGCTGTAGACTCTTATGACAAAGTGTTGGAGATTACCGGAGAAATCACAGGAGAAATCATTGCCCCTAACGCAGAAGGTGTAGACGAAGAAGGTCCTCACTGTGCCAATGGTCGTGTAGAATATGCATCAGGAACCAAACAGAACCTGGACGCAATGGTAAAAGCCGGCTTGAACGGTATGACCATGCCACGTAAATTCGGCGGTTTGAACTTCCCGATCACCCCGTACACCATGTGTGCAGAAATCGTGGCTGCTGCCGACGCAGGTTTCGGAAACATCTGGTCATTGCAGGACTGTATCGAAACTCTTTATGAGTTTGGCAATCCCGACCAACACAGCCGCTTTATCCCACGCATCTGCCAAGGTGAAACGATGTCAATGGACTTGACAGAACCGGATGCTGGTTCCGACCTTCAATCTGTTATGCTGAAAGCTACTTACAGCGAAAAAGACGGATGCTGGTTACTGAACGGTGTGAAACGTTTCATCACAAACGGTGACGCGGATATTCACCTCGTACTGGCACGTTCGGAAGAAGGAACAAGAGACGGTCGTGGTTTGTCCATGTTCATCTATGACAAGCGTCAGGGTGGCGTGAACGTACGTCGTATCGAAAACAAACTCGGTATCCACGGTTCTCCTACCTGCGAATTGGTATATAAGAATGCAAAAGCTGAACTTTGCGGTGACCGCAAACTCGGTTTGATTAAATATGTAATGGCTCTGATGAACGGTGCCCGTCTGGGGATTGCCGCACAATCTGTAGGATTGAGCCAGGCAGCTTACAATGAAGGTTTGGCATACGCTAAAGACCGTAAGCAGTTCGGAAAAGCAATTATCGAATTCCCGGCTGTGTATGACATGCTGGCTATCATGAAAGGCAAACTGGATGCCGGACGTGCTTTACTGTATCAAACATCTCGCTACGTAGACATCTACAAAGCATTGGACGACATCGCCCGCGAACGTAAACTGACTCCGGAAGAACGCCAGGAACAAAAGAAATATGCTAAATTAGCAGACAGCTTTACTCCGCTGGCTAAAGGTATGAACTCTGAATATGCGAACCAAAACGCTTACGACTGTATTCAGATTCACGGCGGTTCAGGTTTCATGATGGAATATGCTTGCCAACGCATCTATCGCGACGCACGTATCACCAGCATCTACGAAGGAACTACCCAGTTGCAGACAGTAGCCGCTATCCGTTACGTAACCAATGGTTCTTACATCGCTACTATCCGCGAGTTTGAAACCATTCCTTGCTCACCGGAAATGGAACCGCTGATGTCTCGTCTGAAAAAGATGGCTGACAAATTCGAAGCAAGCACCAATGCAGTGAAAGAAGTACAAGATCAGGAATTGCTTGACTTCACCGCTCGCAAACTGGTGGAAATGGCTGCTGACATTATCATGTGTCACCTGCTGATTCAAGATGCCAGCAAGTCTTCCGAACTGTTCTCCAAATCTGCACATGTATATTTGAACTATGCAGAAGCGGAAGTAGAAAAGCACTCAAACTTCATCGAAAACTTCGATAAAGAAGACTTGGCATTCTACAAAAAGTAATAAATACTCTATCAAATCTCATAAAAGCATCCCTTCTTAGGAAGTGGATGCTTTTTTATTTGTCACATTCTATTATTTTTCATTATTATTCTATACATTTGTCAGTGAGATAAGTAATTTTTAATCGACGACTCTATATAAGAATAGAAATATGGCACTCAAACCTTCATATAACGACAAACTGCATTTACCGGGTTTATCAAAAACAGAAATCCTTATACTGGCTCTTGAAGCTTCGCAAAAGCTGGAGTGGAATATCGAGGAAGTGACTCCGGAAGGAGCACGATTCGAAGTCCCGTTCAATATGTATTCTCATGGAGAGGAAATAACCTTTACCATAGAACCGGGAAGCGACGGAGAAGTAGCTGTGCGCAGCCAATCTTCTTCCGTACAATTTGTAGACTATGGAAAGAACAGAAAAAATATACAAAAGCTACGCGAGACGATGGAAGAAATAAAAACATCCCTTACCCCGGAAGAGCTAACCCAAAAGGCAAAAGATTTCGAGGAAGAGTGTAACCGTCCGCTCACAGAAGAAGAGAAAGCCTATCTGGAAGAAGAAAAGAAGAGGAACTCTTTCTGGTCGTTCTTTATTCCCCGCAAAGGTTTTATAGCAACGCCTATCCTGATAGACCTCAACATCCTTGTATTTATTGTGATGATTGCATCCGGAGTGGGAATCATGTCTCCTTCCACCTTATCACTGCTGAAATGGGGAGCCGACTTCGGACCGCTGACCCTTACAGGCGACTGGTGGCGTGCAGTGACCTGCAACTTCATACACATCGGTGCTTTTCATCTCCTGATGAATATGTATGCCTTCATGTATGTAGGTCTTCTACTGGAAGATCTGATAGGAAGCCGTCGGATGTTCATGTCCTATTTACTGACCGGACTATGTTCGGCAGTATTCAGTCTTTATATGCACGGCGAGACAATCAGTGCCGGAGCCTCCGGAGCTATCTTCGGACTTTACGGTATATTCCTCGCCTTCCTGTTCTTCCATCGCATCGCAAAGGAACAACGAAAAGCATTATTGACCAGTATCCTTATTTTTGTCGGTTACAATCTGGTTTATGGCATGAAAGCCGGGATTGATAACGCCGCACATATTGGCGGATTATTAAGCGGTTTCCTACTGGGAATCATCTATGTATGCAGCTATAAATTTGAAAAGGCAGATGCGCAACGTACCGTTTCAATCCTTGGGGAGCTTGGTATCTTTTGCATTTTCCTGTTCAGCTTCTTGATGCTTTGCAAGAACGTTCCCCCTCTTTATCAGGACATACGCGGCGAATGGGAAAGCGGTATTGTAGAAGCCTATCTGAATGGTGAACTGGAAGAAGAAAACGAGAACGGCAACCAAGCTGGCAGGAAGACTGCCAACAGTTCTTCTACCAGCCAATATCCTCCATACGTTCCGGTAGGTAATAACGATACATGGCTTTCTTATTACGATGCAGAAACAAATTTCAGTTGCCAGTATCCTACCAACTGGAGGAAAATAACAGGAGCGAAAGGATTGACTCCCAGCGCAGAACCTCCGTTGCTTAGGCTCGTCAACGGCGCCAACCAACTGACGGTTACCGCTCTGACCTACGATACACAAAAAGAGTTTGAACATATCAAGAAGTTATCGCTCACTCTCCCGCGAAATGCACAAGGAGAACCAGCGGAAGACTATAAGCAGAGCAATGTCAACATCAACGGGCTATCCATGACAAGAACTACAAACCCTCTGCACATCGGAGCTCCTGATGAACCGGGAGAAGACATACAACAAATTGTATTACACTATTTCCAAGAAAGCAAGAAGCGAACTTTTACCATTGTTATGCTTGTCTATGACGAAGAAGCCGAAACCGATCTGAATGCTATTACATCAAGCATTCAGATCACCCAATAAAGAGAATATGAGAGTATATGTCCAAGTCAAACAATTAGGAAAGCGAAAGTGCAATATCGAAAAGATTCCTGTCGATTTTCCTGTTCCGCCTGTCGATGTACAGGGGTTGATTGAAGCCATCGTCAGTTGGCAAGTCTGTGAATATAATAAACGCTTGCAACAAAGCGAAGTACTGAAATACCTCACACAGGAAGAAGTGGAAAATAAAACAGCTTCCGGCAAGGTTGGTTTTGCAGTAAACTATAACGGCAAACCTGCCGCAGAAGTAGAAGCAATCACCAACGCCCTGCAATCTTACGAGGACGGAATTTTCCGTATCTTCATTGACGATACGGAAACTGAAGACTTATCCTCTCCCACCGGACTCAAAGAAGAATCTACCATCACCTTCATCCGATTGGCTATGCTGTCGGGAAGACTTTGGTAATCATTTTCTTATAAACACACTTAAAACGAAAATAATCATGAGACTCATTTATAATGACGCATTAAACAAACGGATTGCTCCGTACCTGGAAAGGTTAACGAAAAAGAGAACCAGTTTAGACAAAGAGACAATGACACTGTTGGATGTATTTATGCAATACTTCAACATGGATACCCGGTATGGCACATACAGCGATAAACTAGAGCCTTGCATCATACATATTATTCAGGAAGAGAAGATAAAGAGTGTTGCCAATCTTTTCGACGGAAAGTTGAACAAAGTGCTCCGTTATCTATTGGGAGACGAATATGCCAACCTGTTCCACACCTATCTGAAGCTCAAAGCACGGTGTCCGTACACTCATGGATATTCGCGCCGGTCACAGCGGTCGGCGAATCCCCTTCTGCATTTCAGTCACATCATAGATGCGCTGACGGAATTTCTAAAACTACGTGCCACCGGATTCAGCGAACAAGCCATACTGAACGGAGGAAACACTCCGGAAGAAATAGAGACATACAAGGATGCGATGAACTGCCAAAACTGGATGGCCGCCCAAATAGCAGAAGGCAACCAGACTGTCATTGAATACCTCAACAACGTATTGACCAGCGAGAATAATGCCAACCGCCTCAACCAGGGACATCTCCAGGCTATCGCCGTGAGCGGTTACCGCCCGTTGCTGGAACTGGAAGGGAAGTTACTGCTGGCAGCCAAACTGCAGGAAGGTCTCCGTCAAGCTATCGTGGAAACGATGGACGAAGGATGCCCCGAAAGTTATCTCCATCTGTTCTCGGTGATCTGCGACAACGGCCTGCAACGATTTGCCTCCGTGAAACGCGGCATTGCAGTCTGTACGGGTATTGGAGAACAAGACAGCAGCGAGCGTATCACCAACAAATATGTGGAACTGATCCGCCGTTTTCTGAACGACCGGGAAGAAGCACGCAAAGCCCTCCAAAGCAAAGATACGGTCGAACTTTATCTGGCTCTATGGAGTATCGGATTCTACAATACGGAAGAAATCCAGGCACTTGTTCCGGGAATAATTAAAGACGGTGCCAAATATCAGGTGCAGACCTTACTTTACTTTTTACGCTGTACGCAATACTCCGGCATGAACCACCGCATCAGTAAAGATGCTTTTGAAAAATGGTATAACGAACCGTCGGTAGTGGCGGCTATCCTGCCACTGTATCTGTCCGGACTCTATCTTAGCCGGTACGGAGGACATAAGGACGCCCCGTCGCTCCATGATTATTTTGATAGCAAAGAAGAAGCGATCCGTCATTATGACTATCTGAAGAACGTCTATCAGTCCATCTCTGCCAAAGAGATTTATTCTCCATACGTATTCCCATGGGAAAGTACAGAGCTCACCCGTTCGGAAATCGTTCTCAAGATGGCGTATATCACCTGGATGACCAACGATTCTGCATTAAAAGACGATCTTTGCACCTGTCTGCCTTCTTTGGATACCTATATGCGGGCAGGCTATATCGGCGTCGTATTAAATCCCCCGACCAGCCATTTACAGGAAGAATATGTGCTGCAATCACTGGGCGACCGTTCGCAGGACGTTCGTGACGAAGCCTACAAAGTATTGTCCGAGATGACTTTGTCGCCCGAACAGAATCAGAAAGTAGAAGAGTTGCTGCGCTTCAAATATAGTGAGATGCGTATCAACGCCATCAATCTATTGATGAAACAGCCGAAAGAACAATTGTCCGGCAGTATCCGCCGCTTACTAACAGACAAGGTGGCCGAACGCCGCCTAGCCGGATTGGATATGATGAAGACTATCCACAACATAGAATTTCTGCAAGATACCTATCAGGAACTGATCCCCACCGTCAAAGAAATTCAGAAACCGAACGCGAAAGAAAAAGTGTTGATAGAATCTCTGATTGGAGACGGAACGGAAGAAAACACCGCACAGCACTATACCAAAGATAACGGCTTCGGTCTGTACGACCCGGCTCTTGAAGTCAATCTGCCGGAAATTACCCAGGACAAAGGATTCAACGTTAAAAAAGCATTCGAATTCATCTGCTTTGGAAGGGCCAAACTCGTTTTCAAAAAACTAAGCAAATACATCGAAACCTACAAGAATGAAGAATTCAAAAATGGTTACGGAGAAGCACGTCTGGTAGGTAACAGTGTCCTGATAAACTGGAGCAACTACGGAGGATTGAGCGGACTCGGATTCCCGGAATTGTGGAAAGCCTTCTACGAAGAAGAAATAGGAAGCTACGACAAATTGCTGATGATGAGTTTCATGCTTGCATCGACAGGTACCGCTAAAGACGAAGACGACTCCGACGAGGAAGATGAAGAAGACATCAAGGCAGACCAGAAATCAAGTAATACTTTTGAGCCGCTTGTCAACCGGATGTATGCCGGCATCACTTACCGCGGATTGCAAAAAGACCTCCGCAAGATGCCGTACTATGAACAGATGAGTGACATCATCGAAGCACTGGCATACGAATACAAAGATGAAGCCGTCTATCAACGACTGGCCGTCAATATGCTGCTCCAACTATTGCCTTTGCTAAATACCAAAAACATCTTCCGCCAGTACACCAGTAAGCATGCATGGCTTCGGGACAAACTGGAATACGGAGAAAAACAGGTCGTTTATCCGATACATAACAACAAATTCGTGAACTTCTGGCTCGAAATGCCTCAAAAGCCCATGAATGATGATCTATTTATCCGTTACTTCACAGTGCGCTATCAGCTTTATAAGCTCACCAACTACATGGAGCACACCCCCGAACTAGAGGAAACAGACTCTTATCTTCATGCCACAGACTTCGCCCGTGCCTGGATGATGGGAATCATCCCGACAGAGGAAGTATACCGTGAAATGATGGGACGCATCAGCTCTCCCAGCCAGATCAAAGCAATCACTATGGTATTGAACGACAACGTTCGTTTCAACAAGGAAAAAGAAAGATACGCCGATATCAAAAACATCGACTTCTCCCTCTTCCGTTCCCTCGTCCAAAAGGTGGTAGACCGGATTCTTGAAATTGAATTAAAACGTGGAGACTCCGAGACACAAGTCACCTCCCTTGCAGAAGAACTAAGCTACGTCTATGGAGCTGAAACATTTATCCGTATTCTGCAAGCATTCGGCAAAGATACTTTCATACGTGACAGTTACAACTGGGGCAGCACCAAACGGGGTGTATTGAGCAGTCTGCTCCATGCTTGTCATCCCCTGCCTACGGACACCAGCGAGAATCTGAAGAAACTGGCGAAACAAGCCGAAATCAGCGACGAGCGACTGGTAGAAGCCGCCATGTTCGCCCCACAATGGATTGAACTGACTGAAAAGGCAATAGGCTGGAAAGGACTGACAAGTGCAGCCTATTATTTCCACGCCCACACCAATGAAACGTGTGACGACAAGAAGAAAGCGATTATCGCCCGCTACACCCCCATCGACGTAGATGACCTGCGGGAAGGTGCTTTTGACATCGACTGGTTCAAAGATGCATTTAAGACAATTGGCAAGCAACGCTTCGAAGTGGTCTACAATGCCGCCAAATATATTTCATGCAGCAACAGCCATACCCGTGCCCGTAAGTTTGCCGATGCTACCAACGGTGCAGTGAAGGCGGCAGATATAAAGAAAGAAATAATAGCCAAGCGCAACAAAGACTTATTGATGAGCTACGGCCTCATCCCATTGGGACGGAAGCCGGATAAAGAACTGCTGGATCGTTATCAATACCTGCAAAAGTTCCTGAAAGAGAGCAAGGAATTCGGTGCTCAAAGACAGGAAAGCGAAAAGAAAGCGGTAAACATCGCTCTGCAAAACCTGGCACGCAACTCCGGTTACGGAGACGTTACCCGCCTGACCTGGAGCATGGAAACCGAACTGATTAAAGAACTTCTTCCCTACCTGTCCCCCAAAGAGATAGACGGCGTAGAAGTGTATGTACAAATCAACGAGGAAGGTAAATCGGAGATTAAGCAAATCAAAGACGGCAAAGAGCTCAACAGCATGCCTGCCAAGCTGAAAAAGCATCCGTATATAGAAGAACTGAAAGCAGTACACAAAAAGCTGAAAGACCAGTACACCCGTTCGCGCATCATGCTGGAACAGGCGATGGAAGACTGCACCCATTTTGAAGAAAACGAATTGCGCAAGCTGATGCAGAATCCTGTTATCTGGCCATTACTGAAACATCTCGTCTTCATCTGCAACGGACAGACGGGCTTCTACACCGATGGATTGCTGATTACAGTGAATGCCGTTTGCCTCCCGTTAAAACCGAAAGACGAGTTACGCATCGCGCACCCCACAGACCTGTATACAAGCGGAGACTGGCATGCTTATCAAAAATTCCTGTTCGATAAATCAATCCGCCAACCTTTCAAACAGGTATTCCGCGAACTTTACGTTCCGACTCCGGAAGAAATAGAAGCCACTCAATCCCGCCGCTATGCCGGCAACCAGATCCAACCGCAGAAAACGGTTGCCGTACTGAAAGGCCGTCGCTGGGTAGCCGACTATGAAGACGGTCTCCAAAAGATCTATTACAAAGAGAACATCATCGCCACCATCTATGCGATGGCAGACTGGTTCTCTCCTGCCGACATCGAAGCTCCGACATTAGAATATGTCTGCTTCCACAACCGCAAGGACTACAAGCTGATGAAAATCTCGGAGATTCCTCCTGTCATCTTCTCGGAAGTGATGAGGGACGTAGACTTGGCAGTAAGTGTAGCTCATGCCGGAAGCGTCGATCCGGAAACCAGCCACTCTACCATCGAGATACGCAGCGTGCTGGTGGAACTGACAATGCCGTTGTTCCATTTCAAGAACGTGACGATAAAAGGAAGTTTCGCTCACATCGAAGGTAAACTGGGTAAGTACAATATTCATCTGGGCAGCGGTGTGATCCATCAGGAAGGTGGTGCACAGATAGCCGTTCTTCCGGTACATTCGCAAAATCGCGGACGCCTGTTCCTGCCTTTCGTAGATGAAGATCCGAAGACTGCCGAGATACTGACTAAGATTATCTTCTTTGCAGAAGACGATAAGATAAAAGATCCGAGCATTCTGAACCAAATCAAATAGTAAAGAGATGGCAGAAAATTTAATCATCCACACAGGAAGCAAGGAAGAAAAGTATCGGGAGTTACTTCCGCAACTGCATGCTTTGGTAAGTACGGAAGCAGATCTCATTGCCAATCTTGCCAACATGGCAGCAGCCTTAAAGCAGACTTTCGGTTTCTTCTGGGTAGGCTTTTACCTTGTGAAAGAGGAAGAACTCGTACTGGGTCCGTTTCAAGGCCCCATTGCCTGCACTCGCATCCGCTTTGGCAGAGGAGTTTGCGGAACCGCTTGGAAAGAAGCCCGTACACTGATTGTTCCTGATGTAGAGCAGTTTCCCGGACACATAGCCTGTAGTTCGGACTCGAAATCGGAAATAGTAGTACCGATCCTCAAGCAGGGGAAAGTTGCCGGGGTGCTGGATATCGACAGTGATACATTGGATAGCTTCGACACTATCGACGCACGCTATCTGGAAGAGATTTGCACGTATATTGTATTATAAAATAACGGCATAAACATCCTGAAAAAACGGAGGCTCTGATTGAATGAATCAGAGCCTCCGTTTACTATAAATAGAGCCTCTGTTCGAATCAAACAGAGGCTCTATTTTTTTACCAGTCCATATCTTCTATTTCCCGTTCCCGGTACAGCAAAAGTTGTTTGCGAAGCGAACGCATTTCGTGCCTCATATCTTCCATCCTTTCCAGCAAATGATGAATGGCATCGATACCTTCCATGTTGATGGATAAGTCATAGTACATTCTGCTATAACGTTCCACGTTCGGGAGTTCCGACAAAAGCAGATAATGTTCACCGCCTTCGGTATGCACGTTAATCAAACCGCCCTCTTCCAACATTTCGATGAATGAAGGCTCAATATGACATTTGTGACAGTATTCACTGACAATTATTAATTCGGTCTGCATAGTACTCATTCATTTTAGTTCATACTCTGTAATTGACGGAACAACTCTTTCTGTTTGTCGGTCAAGTTCGTAGGAATCTTGACAGAATAGGTCACAATCAAGTCACCGAATTGTCCTTCCTTCTTATAAACCGGGAATCCTTTACCTTTCAGACGGACTTTCGTACCGTTCTGCGTTTCCGGTTTTATCTTCAGTTTCACTTTACCGTCCAGCGTGTCGACTACTTTCTCGCCTCCCAATACGGCAGAGTAAAGATCTACCTCCACATCTATGTACAGATCGTCGCCCAGGCGTTTGAACACCGGGTCTTCGGCTATAACGAACGTAATGTACAAGTCGCCCGCAGGTCCTCCGTTGACACCTTCGGCTCCGTAGCCTTTCAGTTTAATAACCTGTCCGTCGGCTACACCGGCAGGGATAGTGATACGTACCTGTTTACCATTTACAGTCAATATCTGCTTATGCGTTTGAGCAGCATCACGAAGGGAAAGATGAAGTTCGGCATTAAAGTCCTGTCCGCGGAATCCCGCAGAACCTTGTCCTCTTCCTCCCCGATGTCCGAACATTGATTCGAAGAAATCGGAAAATCCACTAGCGTTGCCACCGGAAAATCCTTCTCCATCGGAACTATACCAATAGGTTCCGTTACCGTCGGAGAAACCCTGACCCGCACCGCCGAATCCGCCGAAACCTCCTGCACCGCCAAAGCCTCCGGCTTGTTGCTGTGCACGTTTCTGCGCTTCGAATTCATCGGCATGCTTCCAATGTTCTCCGTACTCATCATACTTTTTACGTTTCTCGGGGTCACTCAGTACTTCATTGGCTTCGTTGATTTCCTGAAATTTATCCTTTGCACTAGGGTCATTAGGATTCAAATCAGGGTGATATTTCCGGGCCAACTTACGAAAAGCCTTTTTGATATCATCCTGAGAAGCACTTTTGTCTACTCCAAGAATCTTGTAATAATCTATATAGGCCATGTTTTATGAATTTAATCGTTCATACATCATACGGCAAATAACACGCCAATCACGCTTTTGGATGCAAAAATTAACAAGGATTAATACCTAATACTTAATACTTGATATTCCTCTTTTCCAGCATCTGGAAGTCTTGCTTCTTCATACCCAAATCATCCAGCGGACGGGGTTCGTTGTGATCGTTCAGATAAACTCTCGGTTTTAGGACGTAGTGCGGAGCCGTTACAGATTGCGAATCATCCCGGTAAGGAGTTTCTATTCCGGCTAAAGACAACATGGTCGGGAAGAAAGAGCTGCTGGAAGAAACATTCTTATCCTTATTATCAATGGCGGTATCCCAGTATTCGGGATAGGTTTCAAGGTAGTTGTCGGACATCCAGATGAGGAACGGCACGTGAAGTTGATAATAAGAAGGTACGGGAGAAGCGTGGAGGAACAGATGGCGGGAATCGTCGAAAATATCCTCACCATGATCGGAAGTGTAGAGCATGGCGGCATCTATCTGCTGTTTTTCCAACATGTGGATAAGGCGTGACAAGAAACCGTCCGTATAACGGATGGAGTTGTCATAGGCATTGACCAGGTTATCCCGGTATTTTCTTTCTGCTTCCATCGGATAATCGGGCGTAAAGAAAGCACTTTCCGACGGGTAACGTTCGCGGTAATTAAAGTGAGAACCGTAGGTATGGAGCACGATAAATTGTTTCGTCGCACCTTTAGCCAGTTCCTGCTCCACCAATTTCAGAAGTTCGTCGTCAGAAGGATTATAGGAGGAACTGACAGAATCTTCTTTTATAAAATCGTACGTATCGGCTTCCATTCCGAAGAAGTCAATAAACGAATGGTTGTAACGTTGGTTGGAGAAAAAGGCTGTCCGGAAACCTGCCTCTTTAAAGGCAGTGATGATTCCCTTCTGATGATAGATAGAATCGTAGTTGCAGGCGGTAGCGTCCGACATCAACATGGGGACACTTTTATGTGTCGTATTCGACTCTGTCAGTACTTTCGGGAAAGCAATCAGACCCGGTTGCCGGGATAAAAGAGGGTTCGTTTCACGTTCGTAACCATACAGTTGCCAGTTCAGGGCACGGGAGGTTTCTCCTACAACCATTACGTATACTTCCCGTTTCTCTTTCGGATGCGTAGGCAGGGCATGGAAAGTAAAATCCTTCGAAGTACGGTGATAATTCTGCGTCAAGGCGGTTCGTTGGAAGGCAAGACCTACGTTATAACACACGTTCAGCGGATATAAATCGGACTTCAACTCATATCCCGGGTCCTGCATATATGCTCCGGCAAGGCTAAGGAGGGAGATTCCAAAGACTATGGAGGCTCTCTTCCGTTCTCTGCGGATAAATTCTGCCGTAAGTTTCCGCTTACGTACAATTGAAATGGTCCCTAATATCAGGGCAGGTACGTAGAGTATGATGACAGCAATAATGGCAGGTGTGAGATTATCAAGCAATTCGAGGGCTTCACTCGAATTGGTAGTCACCAGGTTCAGAAACATATCGACAGCGATAATGGACTGGCCGAACAAATAAAGCAATACAATCTGAAAGGCTCCGAAAAACAGGAACAGGAATAAAATCCAAAGCATCTTGCCACAGTTTCTCGACAAAGTCATCAACAGATAATAGCAGCCGAAAGGCAAAAGCACATTACACACCTTTGCCATCAACGGTAAAGGCTCTGTCAAACAGAGCACAAGGTTGGGTACTATCAAGATGAAGAGGAACAGATAAAACAAATGTTCCTGATTCTCCAACCAATTCTTTATATTCTTAAAAAGCTTCATTGATATTAAAAATAAATCCGGTCTGGTGTTTGCCAAACCCTAAATCCAAACGTACATTTACTCTCTTCTTAAACTCCCAACGATAACCGAAACCATAATTAGGCAGAATATGCTTCGGAGTAAACTCGGAGAGTCGTGGAAAAATCGTTCCCGCTCCTGCCCATACTGCTATTCCATTCCGTTTCCAGACGTGTTGCCGGAGTTCTATTTGCGCATCCATTGCTCCTTTGTCCCGATAGCGTCCTTCGTAATATCCGCGCATGGAGTAAGAGCTTCCCAGCGTTGCCATCAATCCCCACGGGGTATCGCCATAGGTAAGCAATGTGTGGAATTGTCCTGCCAGCACTCCGCCTTTCCATACGGGCTGATAATAGCTAGTAGTCAGTTCGGTGCTGCTAAACGCATATTTATTGCCGAGAAAAGCCGGGCTGAATCGCTGGTCTATCCGCAAGTAATAGCCGTAAGATGCATTTGTCAGGAAATCACGTGAATCGTAAAGGAGAGAAAGTCCCAGGCTGGTGTTGGTGGTCCGTGCCGCCATCCCTTCCCATAGTTCCGGTTTATCAAAGTCCCGCCCGTCAATATAATCGAATATGGTCATCGGGCCGATGTAGAAGTTCTTTGCCAGCCGGAACATAAAATCGACTTTCACCTGTGCTTGAAAACGTTTATAGTCGCTTTCATTATCAGAGTTGACTCCATTGTCATATCCCCGTCCCCAATACAGGCTGGGGAAAGAATAGAAATAGAGATTGTAATTCAAGCGGTATTTGTCTTGCGGAAACAGATGGTTCCCACGGACTCCCAACAGGTAGAAGCCGACCGTCGACACATCTCCGTAAAGAGAGACATTGGAGGGAGGAAGAAGCGAATCGTTCCGATCGGTACGATATAGTCCGGCTGCCACCAGTCCAAGTCCGAACTTGGTGTCACTGGAGTAGTGAGGACCACCTATCACACTGAAATCAAACTTTTTATTCTTTTTTTCCTTATTGGCGTCATTGAAGTAATCAAGAAACTTTTTAAAGAAGCTGCGCTTTGCCGGAATGGAATCTTCCATGGTTGCAGATATAGAATCCTCCGGCAGTTCAATTTTAGTAGAATGCAGCTGTGCGCCCAACGGGGTTTGTGTCAACAACAAAAGCGCGAATATGATTAGCCTGTTCTGTCTAGTATTCATAATCATAAGAAGTAGAAAACTTTGCGGACAAAGTTAGTTTCAAACTTCTTATTACAACAGAGTTTCAGAGGCTTTTGTTGTCCTGAATTTCCTTTTTAACGTTTCAAAAGTCCTATAAACTCGTCCACATCTTCCTCTGTTGTATCAAAAGAAGTTACCAAGCGGATTTCATCCTTCTCTTCGTTCCAGAAATAAAAGAAATAAGACTCCAGCATCCGGTCGATAACCGGGCGGGGCATAGTAAGGAATAGTTGGTTACTCTCGGCTTTTTGAGTAAAAGTGACTTCGGGCAGTTTCTCTAATTCCGCACGAAGTTTGGCAGCCATCGCATTGGCGTGGCTGGCATTCTTCAGCCAAAGGTCGCCGGTGAGGTATGCCGTAAACTGGCAAGAGAGGTAACGCATCTTCGAAGCGAGCTGGGCGGATTGCTTACGGATGAAACGGGCTTCCGGTTGCAGGTCTTTATTAAATACAATCACGCACTCTCCCATCATCAGTCCGTTCTTCGTTCCGCCGAAACTAAGAATATCGACTCCGCAATCCACCGTCAGTTCTTTAAGGGAAAGATTCAGGGCGGCACAGGCATTGGCTATTCTGGCTCCGTCCATGTGTACATACATACCATTCAGATGGGCAAAGTCAGTCAGGCGTTTCAACTCTTCGGGAGTGTAGATGGTGCCAAGTTCGGTACATTGGGAGATGTAGAGAGCTCTGGGTTGCGAATGGTGTTGGTCGCCGAAACCGTGCAGGTAAGGTTGCATCAGTTCCGGGGTAAGTTTACCGTCGGGAGTAGCAATCGGGCGAATCTGACAACCTGTCATTTTCACAGGAGAGCCACACTCATCTACATAGATATGAGCTGTTTCCGCGCAAAAGATAGAATGATACGGGCGGGTCATCAATTGCAAAGCTACCACATTGCTGCCTGTTCCGTTGAATACAAACAAAGGGACACAGTTCGGGGTGAATGTTTCTTTGATCTTCGCTACGGCTTCTTCTGTCCATTTGTCATCGCCATATCCTAAAGAATGGTCTATATTGGCCCGGTTCAAGGCTTCCATTACCAACGGATGCACACCGGAATTATTGTCAGAGGCAAAACTTCTCATTGTTTCTTGCATTTTAATTCGTGGTGCAAAGTAACAGAATTATTTCCGGAAATCAATTGAAAGGAAGATACATTAAAAGGAAAAAGGATAAAAAACGAGAATCTCCGAAGGGCTGACCGGGCTGCCATCCCTCCGGAGATTCTGCTGTTTTCGTTAAAGTGCCAAATTCTTTTAGCCAATATAAACATTCACACAGAGATATACATAGAGTTCTTCATCACACTGATCGAACTCAATCTTGTTCTCTCTTGACAACCACCCTAAAGCGGCACCCAGCTCTTTATCTTTCAACCCGGATTTTCTCTTCAGAAGTCCGTAGCTCCACTTTTCGTTATTGCTAAGCAGTTGCCAAACCTTACCGGCATTTACACCGATTTCATTTCTATTCATTTTTCTAGAGTAATTAAGAGGTTTAATACATTAGGTTAAGATTTCGCCTATAAAGATAACAAAAGGATATTGCATTTGTTTATACGTCTTTACTAAAAAGTTGTTACAGAATTATTTTTAACATAAAAGCGGTGATGTGTCCCGACACAAAGGCGTTATTAGCATATGTTAAATTAGAACTTTTCCTTGCAGACATCTGTTATTACATAAAAATCAATCCTAAACCAATTACAGCTATGGCAAAAAAAATAGCAGAACAACTGATAGATACTTTGGTTAAATCCGGAGTTGAACGTATTTACGCCGTAACAGGCGACAGTCTGAATGAGGTAAACGAAGCAGTCAGAAAAAACGATCAAATAAAATGGATACATGTGCGCCATGAAGAGACAGGAGCGTATGCCGCTGCTGCAGAAGCACAACTGACCGGCCATCCGGGATGCTGCGCGGGAAGTAGCGGACCGGGACACGTTCATCTTATCAACGGTTTGTATGACGCGCACCGTTCCGGGGCACCGGTAATCGCCATCGCTTCTACGATTCCTACCGGAGAATTCGGTACGGAGTATTTTCAGGAGACGAATACAATCAAACTTTTTAACGATTGCAGTTATTATAATGAAGTAGCCACTACTCCCAAGCAATTTCCACGTATGCTCCAATCGGCCATACAAACGGCTGTCACCCGTAAAGGGGTGTCCGTCATCGGGCTACCGGGAGACTTGGCAAAGGCTTCTGCCGTCACTGTCGACTCGTCGGTCCGGAACTATCCTGCCCCACCGGAGGTTTGCCCGTCGGAAGAAGATTTGGCTCAATTGGCCGACTTATTAAACAAACATACACGTATCACTCTTTTCTGCGGCATCGGTTGCCGGGGAGCTCACGAGGAAGTGATCGCGCTTTCCGAGAAGCTGAATGCTCCGGTGGTATATACTTTCAAAGGAAAGATGGAGGTGCAATATGAGAATCCGTATGAAGTGGGTATGACGGGATTGTTGGGAATGCCTTCGGGATATTACAGTATGCATGAAGCTGAAGTACTTCTCATGCTCGGCACTGACTTTCCGTATTCTGCTTTCCTGCCGGATGACATCAAGATAGCCCAGATTGATATAAAGCCCGAACGTCTGGGACGTCGTGCAAAGGTGGATATCGGACTTTGCGGAGACGTCAAACTTAGCATCCAGTCTTTATTGCGTATGCTGAATCCGAAAACGGATGATTCTTTCTTACTGAAACAACTCAAAAGATACGAGGGAGTAAAGAAGGATTTGGCCGCTTACACAGAAGATAAAGGGGACGTAAATAAGATTCATCCCGAATATGTGATGTCTGAAATAGACAAACTAAGTTCGGACGATGCTGTGTTTACGGTAGATACGGGAATGACTTGTGTATGGGGAGCACGTTATCTGCAAGCAACGGGCAAACGGCACATGCTGGGTTCCTTCAATCATGGTTCGATGGCAAATGCGTTGCCGCAAGCTATCGGTGCCGCGTTGGCTTATCCGGATCGTCAGGTGGTTGCGCTTTGCGGAGATGGCGGATTATCGATGACTTTAGGAGACTTGGAAACCGTTGTACAATATAAGTTGCCGATTAAAATCATCGTATTCAACAACCGTTCATTGGGAATGGTGAAGTTGGAAATGGAAGTAGACGGACTGCCGGACTGGCAAACGAACATGTTGAATCCTGACTTCGCCCAAGTGGCCGAAGCAATGGGAATGACCGGGTTTAATGTCAGTGATCCGGAAGAAGTGTTGACTACTTTATTGAATGCATTCGAGTTGGATGGTCCGGTACTTGTTAATATCATGACCGATCCGAACGCACTGGCCATGCCTCCCAAAATAGAATTCGGGCAAATGGTGGGCTTTGCGCAGTCAATGTATAAGCTGTTAATCAACGGCCGTTCACAAGAAGTGATTGATACGATCAATTCTAACTTTAAACATATACGGGAGGTATTTTAAGTTATTCTATTTTTAATATTTTCATTATCTCTCTCAAAGTATGACTTGCTATTATTGTCTATTACAATAAGGTAAGTCATACCTTTTTATAGTCTATCTTGAGGTGATAATCATTTTATTTTCTTATGTTTGTAATCATCAAAAAGTAAAAACACATGGAAAAGACCGACTCTTCGCCTTTATCCCGACAAGCACTGTACGCTGATAAAAAACAATGGAATCAATTCCTTTCTGTTTTTTTATTGGCAGTGGGCGTTGGTTTTACAGTGGCAGGCATTATCTTCTTTTTTGCCTACAACTGGGATGAATTACCTAAATTTGCAAAGTTAGGAATAGTAGAGGTGTTATTAATAGCTTCTGTCCTGCTCGTTACATTCACCCGTTGGAATAAGCTCGTCAAACAGATTCTTCTGACCGGCGCTACGTTCCTGATAGGTACGCTTTTCGCTGTCTTCGGACAAATCTACCAAACGGGAGCCGATGCTTACGATCTTTTTCTGGGATGGACTCTTTTCACCATTCTCTGGGCGGTTGCTACCCGTTTCGCTCCGTTGTGGCTGACGTTCATCGGATTACTTTGCACTACGATATGGTTGTACAATATACAGATAGCTAATACCAACTCTTGGGAAATGACTTTGTTGGCCAATGCAGTAACCTGGATATGCGCCTTGGCAACGATCATCACGGAATGGATGAGCACAAAAGGTCATTTGGACAGAAACAATCGTTGGTTTGTCAGTCTTCTTTCACTGGCTACTATTCTACACACCAGTTTTCTGTTAATGATGGCAATCTGCGAAGAGAGCGCCATATTGTCTGTTCCCCTCATAAGCACTGTCCTTCTATTTTCTGCGGAACTTTGGTATGGATGGAAAGTAAAAAGCTTGTTCTATCTGGCTATCATCCCATTTGCCGCATTAATGATTCTATTGACTACATTCATATCACAAAGCAATCTTAGGGATGTTCAGATATTCTTCTACGGAGGAGTTATTGTCATCACCGGAACAACTTTGCTCATTTACATCATTCTTCATCTAAAAAAGCAGTGGTATGGCACAGAAGCATAACCTCACTATTCAAGTCGTATCCATTATCGGGGGAATCCTGACGGCTATTTTCTTTTTGGGATTTCTGGCACTTGCCAGAATCCTCCGCTCCGATATTTCTTGCTTGATTGCCGGAAGTATATTAATTCTCACTACGCTAACAATCAGCCGCATGGTAGTCCGGTCTTTTCTGGATGCAATGAACATCACTTTATACATAGCCGGATGTGTATTGATTGGCTTCGGTATAAATGCCAGCATTAATCTCCTCTTCATTACACTTATGGGAATCAGTATTCTCACATTCTTATTATCAAGAGGATTTATTCTCCCCTTTCTTTCAGTCATTCTGTTTAATATATCTTTCTTCGGAGAAGCTGCCCATGTCTTTTCTTCGTTTTATCCCTTGCAAATAGCCGTAGTCCCTATCCTTGGAGTATTTCTATTTACCAACATCTTTGAAAACAAGTTGTTTGAGTGTATAGGAACAGAGAATTACCTTTCCAAATACAAATCATTTCATTTCGGATTATTCGTATCCGGTATCGTCTCACTGGGAGGATTATCAATCAATTACATGATATCAGAAACAAATAGTTGGCTTGTGTCCTGCATACTGTCTGTTTGTATATGGATCGGAATTCTTATCATGGTTCAACGAATCATGCAGGTCATGAAAGTGGATCATCCGGTGAATCAGGTTGGTATCTACATTCTTTGTATTGTTATCTGTCTGCCTACCGTGTTTGCTCCTTATTTATCCGGTAGTTTGTTACTGATTTTAATATGTTTCCATTATGGTTACAAAGCGGAGTGTGCTGCCTCGCTCCTTCTCTTTATCTATGCTGTTTCCAAATATTATTATGATTTGAATTTGAGCCTGCTTACCAAATCCATAACGCTTTTCTTCATCGGAATTGCATGTATTACAGCCTGGTATTTCTTCACTCAAAAAAGAACAAGACATGAAAAAGTATAGCCGAATATTGATTATCGTAAACCTGATACTGCTATTGGGGTATTTCAACTGGTCGGTTTATCAGAAAGAGCAAACCTTGAAAGACGGACAGTTGGTTTTGTTGCAGCTAGCCCCCGTCGATCCCCGCTCTCTTATGCAAGGAGACTATATGAGACTTAACTACAAGGAAGCCTCATCAAATCTGCCAGATGAGCAAACCGACACACGCGGTTATGCCATACTCCGAACGGACAGTAATCAGGTAGGAGAAATTGTACGATTACAAAACACGTTGGAACCTGTAAACGACAATGAGCTAGTCATCAGATATAAAATAATAAATAGACGCCTCTTCCTCGGCGCCGAATCTTTCTTCTTTGAAGAAGGACAGGATACTCTTTATCAAAAAGCCGTATATGGCGGACTGAAAGTAGATGATAAAGGGCAAAGCTTACTCGTGGGATTGTATGATGAGGACTTTCATCTTATTCAATCCGATAAATAAAGACTAATAAGAAAACCCGGACTTTCGCAAGCCCGGGTTTTCTATATTCTCAAAACGTCTCCTTAATCTATAGGGAAATAAGGGACTAGCAAATTGGTTTCTAGTGCAAATAAGGAGACATTATGAAATAAAGAAAAGGGATACCTGTGGGAAATAAGGGAGGTATCCCTTTCTATAAGAAGAACAGAATTGGAAGGATTGACTTTCACAAGCCAAATCCTTCACTCTGTTTCTTCTCGGCGTATTCTTCACACAAGGTGAAGAAGGGTTTTCTTTTTATAGTTACTTAGTTAGCTCCATCAGCTTTCATTACTATCGGACATTTAACTTCTGTAACAGCTCCCCATGTATCTGTAATCTTCACTAAGGCATAACCTTCAACTTTAGATGCAATGGATAGGGTAGTAGCTTTCAATTGTACAGTTAATTCACCTTCAAACGCAACGGGAGTAGAAGTTGCCCCGGCTATTTCAGCATATTTGGCAATCTCTGAACTTAGTTCTATAGTAACATCTGTAACTCTACTATCTCTACTTGTCTTAGCAATTGTTACGGCAACGTCTTTTACATCTTTAACAGTAAAATCAGCAGGTTTAATCTTGAATAATTTTTCAGATTCCTTTATTGACAATACTTTAGCTTTACTAGCAGCAATATCAGGATGTGAACCTTCTTTGATTGCAGATCTTACAGTTAAGTTAAACTCTTTAGAAATTGTAGCCAAACGTTTATTTCCAAACGGCTGGTATGCAATGGTCATACGACGCGTTGAATATACACCATCATTCTTAGTTGATTTGTACAACGGAACTGCAATTACAGAGTTTGTTTTGTTAACTAACCAATTTGCACCCATTTCCGGATTATCATCAGTACCAAAGTTAGGAGCTTTCTCATCAAAAGATATATGTCCCTTATCTTCAGCGCTCATTTCATCAAAGAGTGCATACAAGTCTTGATTTACAACTGCATTAGATTTACCAGGGGTACCATAAGCAATAGCAGTTTCAGAACTTGTGAAATAAGCACTTAACGGTGTAAATGCAAATATACCTGCATTCTTAACTTCCACTTTCACATTTACCTTCTTAATTACTTCATCTCCCAATGTTGGTTGATAGTCCGGATTAATAATTTCCAAAACAGCATTATGCATTACAGCTGCAACCATAGTCGGATTAAATTGGAAGGCAATCTTATATCCTGTAACTTTACCTTTATTATCTGTTATAGTAACAGGTTGCGCACCAACAAGATCAATAGAACCACTTTCATAAGCATACTCATTGCCATTAACAGAAATCTTATCTCCAGCAGCAAATCCAATGCTCTTCAATCTTACAGTAGGTTTCTTCTTGCCAGTAAACTCTTTGTTCAGAATAGCGAATAAATCATCGGTTGAGTTAACAACAAGATCAGAGGTATTATTTGAAGGATCTGTGGCATCTGCACCCTTAGTCAGATTCCAAACAACAGCATCAGCGATAGTAATATCAGCACCCGTGTCATAAGTAAAGTTCACTGTAAAGGTTTTAGCATTACCTCCTTCAACTTTTGTACCGTCTGTTTTCAAGTAATTAACTTTCACTTCAATAGTACCTTGTTTTGTAGGTGAGGAAATAGTATTTGTAGCTTCGTCAAATACAGCACCAATAGCTTCCAAATCAGCTTTTTCAATAGAATAATAATGAGCTGCAACTTTGGACAATTCAGCAGCAAACAATTCATCAAGTTTTGCAGATGATGTATAAACCACATCTACTTCTTTATTAGTAATATCCAAAGCCTCATTTTTAGCAATAACCTTCACATCATAATTTGATATGATGTTATTTCCCCAAGCATCTTTAGCACGTAAAGCATAAGCTATCGCTTTATTATTCAAGTTATTATCGGCTGCTTTATCAGCAATCAAAGAAACTGTAAGATCATAAATTCCCTGATTCCATTTCTTTTCGCCATCCGCACGGGTGGTTAAAGGATTTTCAGAAAGATTCTTTTCTTTTGATAGAACTGTATAACAAACCTCCCCATGAGAATTAATCAATTCAACAGGATATTCAGAGAAGTCAACACTAACCGGATTGATTAATGCATGCATTACAGAGCTATTTGCACCAACTAAAGTAGTAGCTTTTTCTGTAGAACCATAAGTTACATTATGGAACTTAACAGTAGTACCTTTAGCCAATATACCATAATACATTGTTACCTCACTCATACCTTCACTAATTTTTCCATCAGCAATTGACACAACAGTCATGCTTGACAATTTATCAGCTGTTGGCAATATAATAGTTTTATCAGTATAAGTTCCATCTTCATTGAGTGCACCGACATGAAGTTCCCATGCTGGTCTGTCCGCTGCTTCAACAACATATACACTTGTTTGGGCATAATCTCCACGTACTAATTTGCCCTTAGTTCCATCTTCATTTACAGCATTGATATCCCAATAACACCAATAACCATCTTCGTCAATGAAAGGAGATACTCCGTCTGTACCTGCAGCCTGAGAACCTTTTACAAATTTGCCGGCGGCATCATCATAATAATACCAGTATCCATCTTCAATATAAGGAGACTTGCCATTTGTTCCTTCCGTGACTTCGCCGCGGTCGCCTTGTGCTTTATCTCCTTTTACGAAACCGCCCTTTCCATCATTAGCCTTATCATCCCAAAAATACCAATAGCCTTTATCACCATTAGTTCCATCCGCGATGTAAGGTGAATGTCCGTCTGTGGCTTTTGCATACCATCCGGTACCTTTTTTATCAATCAACCATTCTCCGGTCTCCGGATCAATAGTCACTTTCGATCCCGGAGTTCCCTGTCCACCAGCTACTCCCGGAGCACCTGTATCACCCTTGTCACCCTTATCACCTTTAGCACCATTTATGATACTATAAGATTTTCCATCGTTAAATGTTACCTTGAATCCACCAGTAACAGGTTCTACACTCTTCACCCAATTACCAGCATCTACAAATTTCTGCAGATCAGCGATGCTAGCCTTATTAGCATCAATCTGTGTTTGCAGATTGTCAATGTCATCATCGTAGTCTTTACAGCCTACATAGGTGACAGTAGAAAGTGCCAGCGCCCCGAAGAACATCACTTTTACAAATTTTCTTTTCATAACTACTTAAAAATTACATTAATAATATATTATTAAACACCCCTGCTTTTGAAAGCAAGTAGCGGGGAGGGGAAATCTTGTGCAAAATTTAGAAGTTAACAAAGCCCTAATACAAAGAATCCGCGTGTTTTATCTGTCCTATTCCTTTTTTGAGTGGTTTATTAGAAAAAATGTATGATTTCGTTTGGTTGTTTTAAGAAATATGCTCATATTTGCACCGGTATTTATTCCCGTTACCTACAAAGTAACAGACTATTTATCAAGCGATTAATCCACTAATAGTACGCTTCACAAACTCAACGACCTGTCTATTAGCTTCATCTATTTTCTTATTCCTGAAAGGCTTCAGATACGTTTCAGTCACAGTGATGGAAGAGTGTCCCATTGCTTCGGAAATAATACCCGGATGAATCTCACAATAATAGGCTGTCGTAGCCCAAGTGTGACGTGCAGTATAAGAGCTCAATCTATCACCCAATCCCAGTAATTCGCCCAGCAACATCAACTGACGATTGAATGTGCGCAATGCCAACTGATATTCACGATAAGCCTCCGGAGTCCCTTCACGACTCTTTAACAAAGAAAACAGATAAGGAGAAGAACTGTCACGGTTCATATATCTCTTTACCAGAATCATCGCTTCTGCAGTTAGAGTCACCGACAAGGTGCGGCCTGTCTTACGTCTGCGATATGTAATCACATTGTCACGTAAATCACTTTTACGCAAATAGGCGAGATCGACAAAAGGCAAACCGCGCAATAAAAACATAAGGATAAATAATTCCTGTGCCTTGCGTAATGACGGAGAACCGACAAAAGCCTGTGATAACCTGGCAAATACTTTCTTTATATCCTCCTCACCTAACGCACGTTTATGATCGGCACGAGTACCTGTATAAACAGAACGGAACAAGTGAGGAACATAAGGTGCCTTACGAAGATCGACAGCACGATTATAAACTGCACGAAACGTGCGCAAATAAGTGGAGACGGTATTCCAACTACATCCACGACTACGAAGATGCACTTCGAACCCTTTTAACCACTCCGGACTCACCTCATAGAAGGTGAAATCCTCTTTCCCACAATAAGCAATGATGGCATTGAGACTGCTACGGTATACATGGGCAGTACCAAAGTTTCCCTCCATCTGTAGCCCACGGGCTACTTGCTTCATAAATGTTACTACTTTCAACATCTCTCGATTTATTAATAAATTAGACAATAAATATAAGGGTATTCCAACAATCGAACAAATTGAAGGCAGAGATGTTGCAGGAATGCAAAAAAAGAACCACCTTCCCTTATTAGGGAAAGTGGTTCTTATCTTCTTTATATATTCTTAAGCGAAAGCTGGAATTACATCATTCCGCCCATGCCTCCCATTCCGGGAGCGCCCATCGGCATTTCGGGCTTATCTTCCTTCTTTTCTACAATTACACATTCAGTAGTCAGGAACATACCAGCGATAGAAGCTGCATTTTCCAAAGCTACACGAGCAACCTTAGCAGGGTCTACTACACCGGCAGCATGCAAGTTTTCGTAAATGTCCAGACGAGCGTTGTAACCAAAGTCACCCTTGCCTTCACGTACTTTCTGAACAACTACCGCACCTTCTTTACCAGCGTTAGCAACGATCTGACGAAGTGGTTCTTCGATAGCACGTTTGATGATTTCAACACCGGTTGTTTCGTCAGCATTGTCACCCTTCATGCCGTCAATAGCATCAATTGCACGGATATAAGCTACGCCACCACCCGGGATGATACCTTCTTCAATTGCAGCACGAGTTGCACGCAAAGCATCATCTACACGGTCTTTCTTTTCTTTCATTTCCACTTCTGAAGCAGCACCTACATAGAGAACAGCTACACCACCTGACAATTTAGCCAGACGTTCCTGCAATTTCTCGCGGTCATAGTCAGACTTAGTTGCCACGATTTGTGCTTTGATCTGTTCGCAACGTTCTTTGATGCTATCTTTGTTACCTGCACCGTTTACAACAGTTGTATAGTCTTTAGTAACTGTAACTTTGTCAGCAGTACCCAACATTTCGATAGTAGCTTGTTCCAGTTTCAAACCTTTTTCTTCGCTGATAACAACACCACCTGTCAGGATAGCGATATCTTCCAACATTTCTTTACGACGATCGCCGAAGCCCGGAGCCTTCACAGCACAGATCTTCAATTGAGAACGCAGACGGTTTACTACCAATGTAGTCAACGCTTCGCTATCTACATCTTCTGCAATTACTAACAGAGGACGACCTGTTTGTACAGCCGGTTCGAGGATAGGCAAGAAATCTTTCAGGTTAGAAATCTTCTTGTCATAGATCAGGATGTAAGGTTTCTCCATCTCACATTCCATTTTTTCTGTATTTGTCACGAAGTAAGCTGACAAATAACCACGATCGAACTGCATACCTTCTACTACACCGATAGTAGTGTCTGTACCTTTTGCTTCTTCGATAGTGATTACACCGTCTTTAGAAACTTTACGCATAGCGTCAGCAATCAATTTACCGATTACCGGGTCGTTGTTTGCAGATACGGTTGCAACTTGTTCGATCTTGTCATAGTTGTCACCTACAGTTTCAGCCTGATCCTTGATTGATTCTACCACTTTGGCAACAGCCTTGTCGATACCACGTTTGATATCCATCGGGCTAGCACCGGCAGTTACGTTCTTCAAACCTTCAGCTACGATAGCTTGTGCAAGAACGGTTGCAGTAGTTGTACCGTCACCGGCATCGTCACCTGTCTTAGAAGCAACTTCTTTTACCAGCTGTGCACCAGTATTCTGGTAAGCATCTGCCAATTCGATTTCTTTTGCTACTGTCACACCGTCTTTTGTGATGTGCGGAGCACCGAATTTCTTCTCAATGATAACGTTACGTCCTTTCGGGCCCAGAGTTACTTTTACTGCATTTGCCAAAGCATCGACACCTTTTTTCAATTGGTCACGGGCATCGATATTGAATAATATTTCTTTTGCCATCTCTTTATTTACTATTTAAAGATTTACTATTTACTATTATTAATTAACCCAAAACAGCGAGAACATCGCTCTGACGCATGATAAGATATTTAGTACCTTCAACGTCAAGTTCTGTTCCGGCATATTTACCATAAAGAACTGTATCGCCTACTTTCAATACCATCTCTTCATCTTTCGTACCGTGACCTACTGCCACAACTTCACCCTTCAAAGGTTTTTCTTTTGCTGTATCAGGAATAATGATACCACCAATTGTTTTTTCTTCTG
>PPYF01670226.1_pt1 | contig 72140 bp, 57 predicted proteins | sample 1559871 | NCBI WGS metagenome assembly PPYF01 (sample SAMN08240021, study PRJNA423297) | Human gut metagenome, whole genome shotgun sequencing project.
GTCCCTTGGTAAGGGAGTGATTAAAAAATGAATTACTTGCAAGCCAGATAGGGAGTTTTCGTTTGTATGTGTCTGGGGGAAAATGTTTTTATTATTTTGTAAATTAATAAAATAATGTTTAAAATTCGGGGGGGGGTAATTGTAGGCTTATTGAAAGTATGTTGTATCTTTGCATTCATAAAAGTTTTTTAGACAGTTGTTTATAGCTGTCTAGCTTTATAGGTTTGTATTAATAAATAAATATTAGAGATGAAAGGTTTATTAAAAAAGTTGTTTTTTACTTTATTGTGTGGAAGCTTGTGTTATGTGCTCTCCTCTTGTGATGACGAAAATGAAAATCATGGTAGTCATGTCGGTTTTGAGGAGGAGAGATTGGATGTGGATCGTTTGGGCGGCTATTATAGACTAAACGTTCACGTGGAGGAAGGGCAGGCATGGACGCTTTCCGTTCCTGAAACCAACGAATGGATTACTGTGTTGAGGCCAACCGGTAAGGGAGATGCTTCTGTCGAGCTTTATATAGAAGACAATGGAACAAAGGAGATCCGTACGGATAATTTGGTTTTGGCTACTGAAAATGGTACGAAAGTTCAAATTCCTGTGAGCCAGACTCATTTGTTGAATGGTGAAAGCGCGCCGGAAAATGACGATGTGGAATTTTATGATGTATTTAATAATAAGGGCATCGGTAAAGGATATGACATAATAAACCGAAAAGCCAAGCAGTCTGTCGTGCAAATGGCAGGTTTGAAAAAGCTTATTAATGGGGAAGATGCCCCTTATGCAGATCTTGGTTTATATACGGAAAGCCCTATTGCTGCATCTGACGTGCAGATTATAAGCTATGATTCTATAGATAATAAGTTGGATTCAATCAACGTAAGTTTGAAGATTGGCGTATCTTTCGGTTTGTTTAAACTGGATATTTCCGGTGCTTATATCAGTGGGGAGAAAGTGGCCGATGCAAATATTACTTACAAGATGGGATGCCGTTATCCGGTGTATGAAGCGTCTTTGGGATATGCAGATCTGTTAGCTTATGTGGCTGAAGAAGAGGATGCAAAAATAAAGCGGCAAATGTTGAGTATCGGTTTCCTTAATTTGAGAGACAAAATTAATGAATTGGCGGAGAATCCGTCAGCCAATAAGGTACAATTGGATGCGGCTTTAGTTAAGTTGGATGCGACTTATGGCCCTGTGGTGGTGACAGGAACTACTTTAGGAGGTGAAATGACAATGAAGTTGGACGCTGATAGTTTGGATGTATCAGATAATATGGGAATAAAAGGTGATGCCAGTCTGTCCGTACAAGCGGCCATTTCCATTACAGGAGAAGCACATGCGGATTATATCCGGAAAGGTGAAATGTTGTTGTCCCATTCCAATTTAGAGTTGACCATGTTAGGAGGGCAGACAGCTAAAGGGCAAGAAATGGCCAAATATTTGACGAGTACGATGAATGTCAAACGTGGGGAAGTGAACCAACTGGCAACCGAATGGGCGAATAGCATAGTGATGGACGGAACTGATAAGAAGAACAACACGGCAGAAGTCGTGGAAATGACATTGACACCGATATGGAGCTTCTTTGATGACGAGGTTGCCGTAATCGTGCAGGACTATATCGTAAAGAAATACAAGGATAATCCTAAAGCAATAGTGGATTTTAGTAATTACTAATTAGAATATTAAGTGAGGTGAGAAACTTATCCTTGATTTCCATGTTTGTCATGATTTTGGCAAACATGGTTTTGTTTTCTTGTTCAGAGCATGAAGAAGCTTTGGTTTTACCCGATGTCCAAATAGAAGTTAGTGAGGCTGAGATAAGTTTAGGGCGTGTGGGGCGGTACTATGATGTGAGTATACGCTCGCCAAAAAAATGTGTGGTGGAATGTATGGCAGACTGGGTGACTCTCACTTCTGATACTTTGGCAGAAGACGGTGTTTTAGAGTTTTATGCCGCCACCAATGATGGTGATCATGGACGTAGGGCTGAAATTAGGGTGAGTTATGCCGATTCGCCGGAACAGTTTGTGGGGATTTCCATATACCAGTGCGGGTGGTTGGATGTAGCGGATAATGCTTTGTCGGGGGGGGAATTGACGCAAGACTTCCGTGTGGGATGGGGATACAATATATTGCAGGATTTTATGAGTGAGAATAGTTTGGTGGCTCCGGTTTTGGATTATAACAAGTTGTTGAAGTATGAGGCAGAATTGGGAGACAATTTCATTCAAGAGGATAACCGAAGCTATGAGAAAATAGAAACATATTCAGGTTATTCACTTGACGAGTTGGCCCAGACTTTTACAGAGGCTCAGGAAAAAGAGAAAAGCAATCTGTTGGGTTCGAAAAAGACCGTAGGTAAATTTGTGAAGACCAATAACTATTCGACTGTGGAAGAGCGGTGTTATGGATACTCCCGTCTGTCCAAAGTCGTGGCTACACGTTATTTGGACGAAGCGGGATTGCTGTATCTGGCAAACGAGGGGAAGGACATCTATTCAGAGGCTTTTAACCGGCAGCGTGAGAAAGTCAAGAATGATCCTACGATTGAAAATATAGACCGGTTACTTAAGGATTTCGGGACACATCTTGTAATTTCTGCTGATTTAGGTGGGATGATAGAGTACATGGTGGATTTCCAGAAGAAAGAAGTGACGGACGTGCAGACCTATACGGAAATGCGGACGAAATATGTGTATGGCAAGATACAGTCTTCGGCAGAAACTTCTCGGATAGATGCCAGTATTTCTACGGATTGTAGTGCTTCGAAGTCCTTTACTATCCGGGCAGGAGAAAATGAATGTGTGGAGAAAATACGAAAATCCATCGAGAATTTTAGCAATGAGAGCCAAATAGACCAACACTTGCTCTCTGATTGGATGAACAGTTTGGAGGGAGACTACCGTAATGATACGGAGTTGCGTAAGCGGTTGACCATTGTAGGTTGTACGACTTTACCGATATGGGTGTTTTTTGAGCCGGAATTGGCTCGCCTTATCCGCGAACGGGTGGAAGAAATCTCCAAGCAGAGCAATTATGATTATGACAAGGATATCATGCAGGGTGATAACTGCATGATTGAGTTGAATGACGAGATGCTTCGTTTCGGCAATGGGGATGATGCAACCTTGGTGAAAGTGGTGTACCACGGGAAGGTGCCGGTGGTAGAAATTTGCCATGAATACGTGCCTGATATCCGGGCAGACCGTAGGGTTACGGTGATGTATCCTTTAGTGAAAGGCTCGCCGAATTTAAACCGTGGGATATTCCTTGGTGATGGCGAAGGTAATCCTCCTTCCTACATCGCTTTTGAAGGAGGGCAAGTTTACGTCAATCCCATAAAGGGTATGGGGGTGACAAATAAAATTACGAAGTTGTATTATATTAATGGTAACCTCTATTTAAGCGACATGAATGTGGGTGTGTCGTATGGAGGCATCACGGTGGAAGATGCCTATTGCGTGTTGATAGATAACGAGACGGACCACTTGCCGTTCGTGAAGATTGGCGCGGGTTACTGGTTGCGTTCTAATTTGAAGCACAGCATTTATTTGGGAGAGCCGGAAGACCCAGATAACGAATATAGCAATGTTACGGTGAATGAAATATTCGATGGGAATAGGTATTATACCAATACTTTCGGTGTAATAGATCCTACTTATCGGAGCATGAACGAGGAATTTATTGGAGTAGACAAGTGGTATCTGCCCCAGACTGATGACATTATGAATTTACGCAATTATGTGTATAAAAATCCAAAGGTGCTGTTCAAAGGGCAATTGAGCGGTTTCGATGCGCAGTTTGACGGTTTTTATGGAGTGTATGACATCATGAATGATGACAAGTATTTGGGTTCTTTTGATTTTCATTATGTAAATGAATATAGTGTTATCGCATGCAAGGGCGAAGGACAGATCGGTTCGGCATTGGTGTTGACTCCGGATTACCTGTTACGCACGACGACATTGAGATCGGCAAGTGAAAATTTTTATCCGGTGCGTTTGTTCCGTTCGTCCAACTTTAAATATACAGAAAAGAAATGATACGAAAAATATTATTGTGCATATATATGGGTGGGATGTTGGCAGCTTGTTCCGAGGAAGTTTTGCCAGAAGTCCCGAAGCTTTCCGGAGGTGAAGACCATGTTCCCCTAGCAGACTTTATCTTTGATGGAACGGAAGGTTACCGTGAGTTACAGGTGGATGTCCGCGATGTCATGGCAGGTGAAACGGAAGGAGGATTCCTGACTTTTGTCCGAAAGGAAGGTAAGCCCTACCTGTATTTGGAACAGAATGATGAGGAGACATACCGTTGCGGAATCCTTAAATTGCGATTGGCTGACGGGCGGACGGAATGTTATACCGTGGAGCAGGAAAGTCGTGACCAAACTTCGCGTGATGCCATCGACAAAGGATTGATCCGGAATTATGGCGTGGGTTATTCCTTTGAAGGGTATAATGGCGAGAAATGTTCTTTCAATAGCGTGATGAGCCAGGTAATCAACCTCCAGAAGTTGATGGAGGTGGAAGAAAAAGAGAATGACCAATTGCTTAACTCTGATTATGAGCATGCCATCTACTATGTAACCTCGTCGGGTTATAGTTTGTCGGATTATGTGCACAGCGTGGAGCTTGAGGCGGGGGTAGAGGCCGATTTAATCCTTTACAAAGGCTCACTGAAGAAGACGATAGACGTGTTTGAGCTGGTCAACAAGAATAACTTTTATGTGAGCACGTCTTACATATCTCCTAAAGGTGTACGTTCGCTGGAAACAGAAAAGTTGAAATATTATGTAAAAGAATATCCGGAGCTTCTGACTCACAGTTTCCGGAAAGCCATTGAGGATTTGTCCCGCCATCCCAAAGACATTTTGGCATTGGATTCTTTCCTCGTACGGTTTGGAACCCATGTCGTGCAGTCGGCTACTTTGGGAGGCAAGTTGGATTTATATGTCTCGGTCTCCCAGCAAAGCTTCGACACCTACGAGGAAGAAGGGTTGTTTAGTGAAAACACGATAGCCTTGTTTTTCAAGAAAATGAAGTCGGAAGGCAGCAACTATAATTTTAAGGATGTCTTCAATGCGGCAGAGAGCCGTATGGATGTGTCCGGAGGCAAGATTTCCATTTTGAACGAGGCCGTAATTAATCCTGATTTTAACAATGCACGGGTGCAGCCGGAATTGTTGGCGCAATGGGAAGGCAGTATACAGTATGACGAAGAAAGTTATGCGGGCAACAATGTGGAGATGGTTGATATGGAAGTCTGTCCGATATGGGATTTGATACCCGACCCGGAAGTAGCGAAATCTGTGGAGGCCCGTGCCGTAGGAACGGCTTCCCGTTTGAGCGAAGTGTTCGGGTTCAACCATTTTGCCAATGCGTCTTTTCCTACCTCATTCGATACCGTGAGGTGTAAGATGGGGGGACAGAAAACGAGTGTGGAGTCCCCTTATGTGGTAAACATCATTTCGGCAGGCCGTTATGTGGCCACTGTGTGCCGGGAGTGGGTGCCGGAGATTAGCAAGGACGAAGCTGTGAGCGTGGCTTATCCGATATATGGCCGTACGATGGATTGGACGGGTGGGCTTTGTGAGTATCAGGGACGTGTCTATCGTGTGGCATGGCATCATGGCCGTTTTGTCGTGACATTAGAGCCGGAGGTGCCTTCGGGGAACTTTTATCTCATAGCCGGTCGTTTAGAAGTGCAGAAAGCCAAAAACACGGAGTATCAGGAAGCCTATCCTGTATTGGGTTATGAATGGCCCGGAAGTATCGGTATTGACGGGGCTTTGAGTGGAAAAGACTATTACCAGACACGCAAGTTTTTGGGGCATTTTTATTTGGCAACGGATAAGGAGTTTTCCGATTTGCCGAACTGGCGTTGGCAAACGTCTGTGCCGGAAGAAGTGGAGAACTACCGCGAAGAAATTAACGGTAGCGAAGAGGCATTCCGTCTTTCCGGGATTGACTTGGGACGTGGCGGTATGGACAATTTGAAGAACCGTATGGTCATGGAAGATGATTATGAATTCTTTTGGAATACGAGTGAGATTAATTATTGATATAGAAGAGTTATGAGATTTTTGCGTTATTTTGAAATAGTTTGTTGTGTGTCAATCGGACTGGGACTGTTTGTTTCCTGTAATGAAGATGAAGAGGACATAGGGAAAGGGGATGAAACTTCACAGGAAGGTAAAGACCCGTTAGTACCCACCCCCGAGGGGGTGCGTTTTATGAAGGCGCAGCAAATTATTAAAAACCTATGCGAGGTGGACAGTGTGGATGGGAGTGCCACTTATGATTTTAAGATAGGAGAAGTGCTTGATGCGACGCGGCCTACAGAGTTCAGTGTGGGCGTAGACGACTTGGAAGAAGCCACGGGGTTTTTCCGTTCTTCCATATTGGGGATTACGAATGAGCCTGTAGACTTCAACGGGGTGTTGAAAGTGGATTTACAAGAACAGGGAAGTCTTGTTTTTGCTCCTGGTGGTGATAATGGGGCTTTGGCTACATTGACCTTGAATTTGGTGGATTTGCCTGTAATGACCAAATTGTATTTCATACCTGCCACGTTGTGGCCCGACAATGCCAGTTCGCCTTATGCCAAAGGTAATATTTTGTATGACAAAAAAGATAAGCGTTATTATGTATGTATCGCCAGTTATGACACAGGGAGGGATGGATTATTGCTTACTTTAGACGGAGGATGGTCTACTGACGAAAATGATGATGGGGATGAAATGTCTAATCAAGGTGGTAAGGTTGTTAATTATTACAATGTCCCTTCTGAGGCGGATTTTAATTCATTGTATGATTATTATACTACCAAGCATGATGATTTGTTGGCTCGCCTGCTGTTGGCTTTTCCTACCTATACGGAAGCAGGGTGTTTCCATAATAGGAAAAACACAGAAAGCACTTCCATACGTAAACATGAAATAGGTGAAGCTTACAAGGATGTGTTGTCTGGTTCGGATTGGCGGAGGGATGATTTTGACAAAAAAATGCGCGAAAAAGGTTTTCATATGACTACGACAGTGAAGGAATATTGGGCGTGGTTTGAATATTGGCACGAGTATTGGTTCTATGGTTACAGGTTAAAGGGCTCAGGAGGGCAATTTGGAGAAAAGTATCAGTTACAATATATTGACACACAAGACTACAGCGTCTCTCCAGTATATTTGTTGTTGTGTTCCGTAAGGCACTTTAGCCATGGAAACTTTGACAAAGACCGTTATGATCTTAAACGCATGTGATGTATGAGAAAGAATCTGCATAAGCTGTTGTGGCTTGTTTGGGGCGTATGTTTTTTGGTGGCCTGTTCGGGAGAAGAAGGCTACAAGCCGGACGACGTTTCCTTTGGTTCGGGGAAATGGAAGCTTACTTTGATTTGCAGCCCCAATGGGCTGGGGGACAATGGATATAATGACAAGATATTCGAGGGCGTGTGCCATTTCCTTGATAAAAAAGGTGACGAGGTTGAGTTTCATTTGAGGACTCCCTTGTCGATTGATGCGGCTTTGCAGGTTTATGAGAATTGGTTAGTGGAGCCAGAGAAAGACGGACGGAATGAACTGTTGGTATTGGCTGGAAGCGAATACCGCGATTTTCCCATCCTGAAAGGAGGGCCGCTTGGGCATCGAAAAGTCTTGTTGTTCGAGACGAGCGGCTGTGATTATCCTTCTGGGGTGTACACGTTCAACCTTTCCATGTATGGTGTAAGTTATTGGGCGGGAAGTGTGGTGGGTAGGACTACCGAAGGTATCGACTTTTTGGATTCCACTTTGGTGTTAGCCGCCATGCCCGGTGAACCGGTGTTGGAAGAAGCGATTAGGGGATATTCGGATGGGTTTTATGCCCAAGGTGGCCGTCTTTGCCGTACTTATTATTTGGCTGACGGTTATGACGGTTTTGCCATGCCCGACAGTGCTTATCGCATGTTGGACCGGATAGAGGGGGATTATTGGATGGTATATCCTTTGTTAGGCGGGTCGGCCGCTGGGGTGTACCGATACTCCCGTGAGGTGCTTTGGACACCGACTATCGGGATGGATGTGGATTGTTCTTCCATCACTATGGCCGTGTTATTTTCGGTTGTCCGTAAGATGGATGGGGTGGTGGAAATGTATTTGGAGGATTGGATGGCAGGCAAAGAATGGCCTGTGAGCCAGACGTTCGGTCTGTCCTCCGGTTGGGTGGACATCGTGGTTAGTCCCAGATTGTCGAATGATTATATAGCCGCGATGGTAGAGGCTTGCCGGGCAGAAGCTGTTGAAAAAGATAGGGAATATGAAAATTCAAAGTATTAAATACAGTATCCTAGCACTGGTATGTGCGGTATGCGGTGCCTGCGAGGACGAACCTGCAGCACAGGGCCGTGGGGCAGAGGTGAAAGAATACCGTGTGGCCGTGGTCATGCCCAGTGAGAATCAAAGCCGTTGGGAGAGGGTCGTATCTTGGGCCATGGAGGATTTGGAAAAGGCTCAGAAAGGGTTGTCCCGGCAAGTGAAGCTCAGAGTGGAGTGGAAAGATGAAAATGATCCAGACTTGGAAGACTATTTGAAAGCTGTGGCAGCCGATCCGGATGTGGCAGCCGTGATAGGGCCTTATCGTTCATCGTCAGCCCGCATGGCTTCCGTCTGTTGCGGGGCACAGCGTAAGACCTTGATACTTCCGACGGCTTCTTCCGTGGAATTGCAACGTAGTTGTGCGGGAAAGGATTTCCTGTGGGCTTTGTCCGAATCGGACATAGGCCAAAGTGAGGTGATGCTGACTCAAGCATTGATGGACGGGGCTGAAAATGTGTATCTTCTTTCCCGTGAAGACGACTATGGGCAAAGTTTCATAGATTGGTTTACTTTCCAGGCCGTGGAATTGGGATTGGTGTCACAAGGTAATTATACCTATTCCACGCCGGAGGGCATGGCTGTGGCTTTGGATAAGATTAATGCACGTTTCGAGAATTTAAGGCATGACGATTTGTTCCAGACTTTGCTTTTCGCGCCATCCCGCACGGAAGATGCCGTATGGTTAGACAGTTTGGTTCGGGTTCACCCTGAATGGAAACTAAAGGGTATCAATTTGATTTGTTCTGACGTGGTTTATTCCTCAACCTTGGCAGGCCGTTTGACTTCCGGGCTGAACTGGGAAGGAATGGCTTTAGCAGCGGATCCTGCTTCCGGCTTTTCCACAGCTTATCATGTGAAATTTGGGGGTGAACCATTGAACGGCGAGGCCCATCTGTATGACGCATTGGTATTCTTGGCTTATGGTCTGACGGCCATGCAATGGGCACCGGAATCAGGCTTGAATGAGGCCCTGAAGCGTGTGGTGGACGGGCGTACGGCCTATGATGGCAGTTGGATGGCAAACGACATGTGGCAGGCTTTTTCTTTGTTGCACTCGGGTGTTTACCCGAATCTGATGGGCGTGACCGGCAGTTGGGATTTCGATGAGGAGAAATATACTTCTGTCCTTCATTCCACTTATGCGCATTGGAGCTATACACCGGAAGACGGTTTCCATACGTGGGATTATTTGTCTACGGATGGCAGCAGGCGGACTTCTTCCACACTGGCCGGATGGAACTGGGCGGCATCCCGGATGGAGAGTTTTGACGAAAACGCGATAGATCCAACCTACCCTTCCTTACAGCATAATTGGTGTGTCTTGGTAGCGGCTTCTGAAGGTTGGGCGAATTATCGTCATCAGGCAGATGTGTATGCCATGTACCAGTTGATGAAACGTCACGGTTATGATGACGACCACATCATTTTGGTGGCAAAGGATGACATTGCCTGGAATCCCAAGAACTTGTATCCAGGAGTAGTCCGCGTGCACCCGGATGGTGGGAATGTGTATGGCGGGATACGCATTGATTATCGTTTGGATGATTTGAAACCGGAAGATTTGGAGGCCATCCTTGCGGGGGAGGCCGGAGGGCGTACACCCTATGTGGTGGAAGGAGACGAACATACCAATGTTTTCCTGTTTTGGAGCGGGCACGGCGTGTATAATGGGCTGAACTGGGGAGAAGGATATGAGATGTTGCGGGGACAGCAGTTGGGTAAGATGATACGGAAGACTTATGAGCGTGGAAATTATAGGAAAATGTTCGTGGCTTTGGAAGCCTGTTACGGAGGAAGCATGGCAGAAGCTTGCAAAGGGATTCCCGGTGTCATATTCATGACAGCAGCCAATGCCGGTGAGACATCGAAAGCCGACGTGCAGGATTACGAAATGAACATTTGGCTTTCCAATGGTTTTACCCGTGCCTTTCAGGAGACAATTGATGCCAATCCTTCGATTTCCTTGCGTGATTTATATTATAAGTTAGCTCGCAACACTGTGGGTTCCCATGTGTCGGTTTACAATGAAGCTCTTTATGGGAACATGTTCCGGAATACCATGTCTGAGTATCTGTGCGAATAAGTGCAAGTTGTATTTTCTTAAAAAATAGTGGGAAATCTTATACTTATATAATAAGGAAAATGGATTCGTCTGAATTTGCGTAAATTGCGGTCGTTTTTATTATAAATACGGATAAACTTTAAAAAATATATGGTTATGAACAAATCGATTCTTATGTTTTCTTTCCTCTCGGGAACTTTGGTGTTTTCGAGTTGTGTGACTAAGAAACAGTATGCGCAGTTACAGACGGACTATAACAAATTGGACAAGTCGTACCAGGATACGAAAATGAAACTGGTGGCTTGCGGTACGAAATCCAAGAGTTTAGAGGAGCGTTTGGCCGAAGCCCAGAAGGCGAATGAAGAGTTGAAAGCTTCGTACGCAGCTTTGCAAGGCTCATTGGATAAGAGTATCCAACAGAATTCGCAAGGTAACGTGAATATCTCGAAGTTGGTAGACGAAATCAATGCTTCCAATAAGTTCATCAAACAGTTGGTGGAGGCAAAGGATAAGTCTGACTCCTTGAATATGGTGCTGACCAACAACTTGACGCGTTCGCTGAGCCGTGAGGAAATGAAAGACGTGGATATTCAGGTGTTGAAAGGCGTAGTCTATATTTCCTTGGCAGACAATATGCTGTACAAGTCGGGCAGTTATGAAATCAGTGAGCGTGCCGGTGAGACGTTGAGCAAGATTGCCAAAATCATCATGGATTACAAGGAGTATGAAGTGCTGATCGAGGGCAATACGGATACCGATCCTATTTCGCGGCCTAATATCCGTAATAATTGGGACTTGAGTACATTGCGTGCTTCTTCTGTGGTTCAGGCTTTGCAAAATACATACGGGGTGGATCCCAAGCGTTTGACGGCAGCCGGACGGGGTGAGTATAATCCTGTGGCTTCCAATGACACTCCGGAAGGTAAGATGCGTAACCGTCGGACGCAAATCATCATTACGCCGAAGTTGGACCAGTTCATGGAACTTATAGACCAGGCTCCCGAAGCTACGGAGCCTGTGGCTGAATAAGCCTTATAATAAACAAACGTGAAAATGCCCCAATCTAAACTTTCTGTATAGAGTTTAGGTTGGGGCGTTTTTTATTCCTTTTTAGTATTGCAGAATAATCACAATCGTTGGGTTTCTTTAGCGAAGAACTGTAACGGATACAGGATTTTATATGATTTTTTATGCCGGATAATGCTTGTTCTTTGTTTTTTATTGTATATTTGCTTTTGAGCAAATATCATAAGTATGAGGAAGTTATTACTTGAATTTTGGTGCCTTGCGTTCTGTGGGCTGATGGCTTACGGACAGGAGGATTATTACAGGCCGGTGGAAGGGCTGAAGAAGTCGGAGTTGAAAACCGCGCTTCATGAGTTGATACAGCCGGAGAAAGTATTGGACTATGGTGGTAAGGGCGAAGGCTATACCTGGTCGGGCTTTGTCGTGACCGACCGTATGCCGGACGGAACGGTGCGCGACCGTTACAGTAATGTCGTTCGTGAGTTCAACGGATTGAATGCTGTGGAGGGCATGAACATCGAGCATTCTTTTGCCAACAGTTGGTGGGGGCATACTGTGAACAATGCCTACTGTGATTTGTTTAACCTGTTTCCCAGTGACGGAACGGCCAACGGGAGGAAAAGCAACAACCCGATTGGAGTGGTCACGGAAACGCCCGCTTTCGACAATGGGATGACTCGCGTCGGGAAATCCGCATCTTATCGTGCGGATTCGTTGATTACTGTGTGGGAACCGGCGGATGAATGGAAAGGAGATTTTGCACGTACTTACTTCTATATGGCTACTTGTTATGAGGATTACGCTGATTTGTGGCAGACGACAGAAGGTTTGTTGATGGTGGAGAAAAACCGTTATCCGACTTTGCGGCCTTGGGTGAGCAACCTATTGTTAGCGTGGAGCGAAGCCGACCCTGTGGACGACGTAGAACGTGAGCGTAACGAAGCCGTGTCCGGTATTCAGGGAAATCGTAATCCCTTTGTGGATTATCCGCAGTTGGCTTCTTATATTTGGGGAGACAGTACGGATTATGCTTTTTATATCGACCGCACATCCACGAGCCCCGAGTTGTTTGTGCCCGGAGAAGGGGAGACGGTGGACTTCGGTCTGCAAGCCTTGTCCAAGGGATTGGAGGGCCGTTTGACCATTCGGGGGCGTAACTTACCCGGAGGACTGGCTTTAGATTTCGGACAGTCCGGTTTTGAGGCGGACAAGACGCAACTGACGGAAGACGAAATCGTTCGGGGAGTGACCTTGACGGTACGTTGCCGTGCTGCCGAAGCCGGGGTGCACGAGGCTGTACTCCTGTTGAAAGGCGACGGTTTCGAGCACCGGAATCCCCTGAGAGTAGAGTATGTGGACGGTATTCCTGCCTATCCGGCCCGTGATGTGGTTTGTACGGTGAATGCCCAACGATTTACTGCTTCGTGGATGGACATGGGAGAGGGATTGGATTACACGTTGGCTGTCTATACGAAGGGTGAGAGTGGACAACAGCAGATGCTTGAAGGCTATCCCAAAACGTTGACTGGCGTTTCCGCCACAGTGGAAGGCCTGCTTCCCGCTACGACTTATTATTATACGGTAAGTCTTCCGGACGGAGAGGGCGGAGAGGCGATGGTTTCCAACGAGGTGGAAGTCCGTATGCCGGAGGTCACGCCTATGTTTACGTCCGATGCTTCTGAATTGCATTTCACGTCTGTGCCCGGACGGGTTTCTTCCCCGCAAACAGTGACGGTTACGGCTTTAGGCGTAGACCAGTATGTGACCACAGCCACGGTAGAGGCTCCGTTTGAAGTGAGTGCAGACGGTAAGGAATGGAGTACCAAGGCATCTGTGGAAGGCACGGAACAACGTCTCATGGTGCGCATGGGGGCAATGCCTGAGGAAGGGATGACAGAAGGCGAAATGGTGCTGTCCACTTCTGGGGCGGAAGACATCATCGTGAGCCTTTCGGGAGAAGTTGATAAGAAAAAGGCGTTTTTCGAGACCTTTGAGACCGGTTTTAAAAACAGTTATAAGGAAGGCCAGGTGACGTGTGTGGCCGCGCAGTGGAGGATGGCGCAGACCTTAATAGGCAACTTGGCGGACGACAGGAAAAACGGTGATTGGAGCGTGCGTATGCAGGCCAAATCCGGTGTCACGACAGAACTGGAGATGATGGAAGACAAGACGGAGGGGTGCGACTCTTTGTGGTTCTATGCCGGGCTGTATGGTGAGAAGGATACGGGCGTGAAGCTCACTGTGGAATATTCCTTGGATGGGGGGATGACGTGGCTGCCTGTGGCAAATAATCTGGCTTTCAACAAAGGAGAATGGAAACGTTACGGTTACAAATTGGACGTAGACGGTCTTGTGCGGTTGAAGTTCAGCGTGACGGGAACCTCTTCGAAGCGAATCAACGTGGACGACATACAGATGAGCGATTACGGTACGGGCGACGGTGTGCGGCAAATCCGGGTGGAGAATCCCGACGAGTGGGTGGATGTGTATACCCTGGGCGGCATTTGGGTACGTAAGGCTAAGCGTAAAGATGCGCTGAAGGGTTTGAGGCCGGATTATTATATTGTGAAATAAACACATACCGGCATGATACATTGGAGCAATACGTAACGAGTCAGCCAAAGTGGCGTTTCGTTACGTATTGTTCTTTTGGGTGTAAGGCTCATGGGAAAGAGGAGGAATAAAACTGCCACTGTTTTTATTTCACTGAAAAGGAGTAAAAAGAGCCTTCTGTCGTTCTGCATAAACTGCATTTTTAGTACTTTTGCAGAAATACTGTTGAACGAAAATACGACTATATGAATAAGGAAGTCCTATATGTCCTTTTGCCCGATTATGCGGCACATGAGATGGTATATCTCTCAGAAGCCATTGCTTCCGACGAGTTTGCCTTGAAAGAGAACCCGAAATATGTTAATAAAGTTGTGGCTCCGACTTTAGAGCCGGTAAAGTCGATAGGCGGATTCCGAGTCATACCGGATTATTCGTTTGACACGATGCCTGAAGACTATGCGGCGTTGGTGCTGATTGGCGGTTTCGGATGGACTGCACCGGTTGCAGAGAAAGTCGTACCGATTGTCAGTAAGGCCATTGAGGCAGGCAAGGTGGTAGGTGCGATATGTAATGCCGCATCGTTCATGGCTAAATGTGGTTTCCTTAATCATGTCCGGCACACCGGGAATGGTTTGGAACAACTTAAGCTTTGGGGAGGAGACCATTATACCCATTTCGAAGGTTACGTCCATACGTCGGCAGTCAGTGATAACAGGATTGTAACAGCCAACGGTTCTGCAACACTTGAATTTGCCAAAGAACTTCTTCTGTTGCTTGAAAACGATACGCCGGAACATATCGAAATGTACTATCAATTTAACAAGCGAGGGTTTTGTGACTTGTTCCCGCAATAAAATCAATTAACCGGTATGAAAACAGAATATCAAAAGTGTATGGATGGTGAGTTTTTTACGTCCGATGCGGAGATGGCTCAAATAACGTTTCGTTGCAAACGGCTTGTCCGGCGTCTAAACGACACAGACATGGAAAACGTAGACGAGCGGAGAGGAATCATGAAAGAATTATTAGGTTCAATGGGGGATAATGTGCATATAGACATGGATTTCCATTGCGAATACGGTATTAACATACATTGTGGAAGTGATGTAATCATCAATATGAACTGCACGTTTGTAGATAATAACCGCATTGATATCGGCAATAATGTGCTCATAGCATCGGATGTTAAGGTTTATACTGCTACACACACGACCGATGTAGTTGGGCGTACTAATACTCCCGAAGGAAAAAAACTTTCTGGTTGCTTTTGTCGAACTTACTCACGCCCTATTGCAATAGAGGACAATGTTTGGATTGGGGGCGGTGCAATCATTTTGCCAGGTGTGGTTATCGGTAAGAACAGCGTCATAGGAGCCGGAAGCGTAGTTACTCGTTCCATACCGGAAAACTGCATTGCTGTAGGAAATCCATGTAGGGTAATCAAGCAAATCTGAAAGTATATAGGTATGCCTTTAAACAATAAAGATGATAGAAATAGGAACATATTCAACGTGCGATAAAGAAAGCGTCATAGCCCTTGTGTTACATTGCCAGAATGACGGTACCCGTCCGTTGGTGGGTGTCGAAGACCAGTCGGATTTACTTCATATCGAAGAAGAATATATCTATGACGGAGGTAATTTTTGGGTGGCAAAGGAAAACGGAAAGGTCGCCGGGACTATCGGTTTGATGAATAAGGGAAACGGCTTATGTATATTGAAAAAATTCTTTGTGTACGAACCGTATAGGGGGAAACCGCATAACCTCGGGCAGCAGTTGTACGGTGTGTTTTTGGAGTTTGCGAAACTACATGGTTTTTCAAGGATAATTCTCGATACACCCAAAAATACGGATAGGGCGCATTTGTTTTACGAGAAGGCCGGTTTCAGGAGAATAGAAAAAGAAGAACTTCCGGTTGAGTATGACTATCCTTACGATGATTCCCACTTCTTTTATTTGGACTTATAGTGTAAAAGCCTATGGTGTTACGATGTAGGTAGTAAGGAAAAACCGGTGAGAATCTAAATAAAAGCATTATCTTTGCATCCGTTTACAAATCAGACGGATGCAAAAATATTTTTTATATTTGGCCTATGACGGCACGAGTTACCACGGTTGGCAGATTCAGCCCAACGGTATCAGTGTGCAAGAGGTGTTGCAGAAAGCTTTGGCCACCCTCTTGCGGCAACCCGTATCCATCACGGGGGCGGGACGGACGGATACCGGAGTACACGCCCGGATGATGGTAGCCCATTTCGATTTCGAGTATGCCGACGACCCTGTGCGCCGGATTGACGGAAGGTGGCTGACGGACAAGCTCAACCGCCTGCTGCCGCCGGATATCTCCATTTACAAGACGGTGCCTGTGGCAGCCGATGCACATGCCCGTTTCGATGCCTTGGCGCGCACCTACCATTATTACCTGCATTTCGGCAAGTCCCCGTTCTTGCGGGCTTACTCTTGCCGTCTGTACCAGATGCTCGATTTTGAAAAGATGAACGAAGCCGCTGCCGCATTGTTCGATTATACCGATTTCACCAGTTTCAGCAAAGTGAATACCGACACGAAGACCAACAACTGCCGTATCATGCAAGCCCGTTGGACGGAGCTTGCGCCCGGCGAATGGCGTTTTGAAATCCAGGCGGACCGTTTTTTGCGCAACATGGTGCGTGCCATCGTCGGTACGCTCGTCGAGGTGGGGCGGGGCAAGCTTACGCCGGAAGGCTTCCGGGCGGTGATAGAAGGAAAAGACCGTTGCCGGGCTGGAGAGTCCATGCCGGGGAACGCCCTGTTCTTAGTGGATGTGGCCTATCCGGACAAATGTTTCATGGTAAAGAATAGAAACGGAAAAGAAAAAGAGATATGTGGTTGATTCTGGCGTTTACTTCCGCCGCCCTATTGGGCTTTTACGATGTGTTCAAGAAAAAGTCGTTGAGAGGCAATGCGGTGATTCCCGTCTTGTTTCTCAATACATTGTTTTGCAGCCTTATCTTCCTGCCGTTCATCCTTGGTTCGGCTTGGGGAATGACGGATACAGGCAGCCTGTTTTATATCCCCCTGACCGATTGGGGAGCGCAGAAGTACATCCTGTTGAAGTCCTGCATCGTGCTTTCCTCATGGATATTCGGTTATTTCGGCATGAAGCATTTGCCGTTGACGATAGTGGGCCCCATCAATGCCACACGCCCCGTCATGGTGCTCGTCGGTGCGCTGTTGGTCTTCGGCGAGCGGTTGAACCTTTATCAGTGGGTGGGTGTGGCCTTGGCTGTGCTGTCGTTCTTCATGTTGAGCCGGAGCGGTAAAAAAGAAGGCATCGACTTCCGGCACGACAAGTGGATTTATTTCATCGTCTTGGCCAGTGTACTCGGAGCCGTGAGCGGCTTGTACGACAAATACCTGATGGCCTCGCCGGAGAATGGGGGAGTGGGGCTGGACCGCATGGTGGTGCAGAGTTATTATAACCTCTACCAGTTGGCGATGATGGGCGTCATGATGCTTTTGTTATGGTGGCCGCGCAGGAAGCAGACCACGCCTTTCCGGTGGGATTGGTGCATCCTTCCGATTTCGCTCTTCCTGTCAGCGGCAGACTTCGTCTACTTTTATGCACTCAGCTTGGACGGTGCCATGATTTCCATTGTCTCCATGGTGCGCCGCGGCAGTGTGGTCGTTTCGTTCCTGTTCGGAGCCATGGTTTTCCGCGAGAAGAACTTGCAGAGCAAGGCGGTGGACTTGGTGTTGGTCCTGCTCGGAATGGTGTTCCTCTATTTGGGTTCCCGTTAACGTGAAGAGATGTTATTAATAAGGTGCGAGGCGCGGAATGTCGATAAAAATGACTAAGTTTGTGCCCGTAAAATAAAATGGATGTATGAAACGTTTTTTACCTCTTATCATAACGTTGGCATTGGGTCAGGCTCTTCAGGCACAGAAGATGCGCGACGTGTTTGCCGCTATGCCCGACAGCGTGTTGGGCATCATGACGAAAAACAACCGTTTGGATTGTATCGACTTCATAGAAAACGACATGGAGGCTAAAGTGCGCAACCGTTTCGACGGTTTTAGCGTGTTGAAAGCGTTGACGGTGGACTATCTCGACTTGCAACTGACGCCGAATTGCCGGGTGGAGATGAAGCTTTTGCCGGCCGAAGATACGCTGAACTATATTTGCGTGGCGCGTACTTATTCCGGGCCGGTAACCGAGACGAAGGTCATCCTTTACGCGCCGGATTGGAACGTGTTGCCGGAAGAGAAGTGGATACCCTTTCCCGCGTATGCCGATTTTTGGGAAACGAACGATTCGGTGGACAAGGAGGAAGTGTCACGCCTGCAGCATTTGCAGGACATGCGCTTTGTGACGGCTTCCCTGCAACCGGACGATATGCGGCTGACTTTTGTTTTGCAGCCCGGCGAAGTGGACAAGGAGGAGGTGGAGCGTATGAAAAAGGTTTTACGTCCTGTCGTATATGAATGGCAGGGTAAACGTTTTGTCTTGGTCGATGACAAGTGATTGTCTTTTAGCTTGTTGAGTATTCCAAAAAAATCTAAGGAGAACGAAAAACGAATCTCAGCAGATTGATTTTTCAATCTGCTGAGATTCGTTTTTCGTTTGGCGGAGATTGAAATCAGATGCTCCGCAAGCACATCCGAAAGCTTCCGGAGGTGTGGAAAAATATGGACTTTTCCGTGATCCCCTTGTACGGGGAAGGAAAAGAAAAACGGTGCGGAAACTGTTGTCACCACACCGTTTTTTATCTTTCCGATAAAATATGGAATCCCGATTTATTTGCGGCTCTTTGCGTAGCGGCTCATGAACTTGTCTACGCGACCTGCCGTGTCCACCAATTTGTTCTTACCCGTATAGAAGGGATGTGAACTGCTGGAAATTTCAATTTTCACTACTGGATAGGTTTCGCCTTCAAATTCTATGGTCTCGCTCGTTTTGCAAGTAGAACGTGAAAGGAACATGTCACCGTTGCTCATGTCCTTGAACACTACGGGACGATAATTCTCAGGATGAATATCTTTCTTCATTGTCTTATAAATTTTTGTCAGTTCAACTTATAGCTGGTAACTATATGTGTAATGGTCTGATTTACGAGGTGCAAAGTTAAGCCTTTTATTCAGAACCGCCAAACTTTCTGCGGAATATTTTCGGCTATAATCCGCTCCAGCTTTCTATATTATAAGTCTGTTCTACCGGTATTTCTATCCGGTCGGGCAGATTACAGAAGAAATCGATACCTGTCTTCTCTTCCAGTTCGTCGATGCTGACGGCCCACGTGCGGAGTGATGGAGTCGTGCCGTATCGTTTGTGTTCCACCCAAAAACCGATGGCTTTGTAAGTGTTTTGTCCGCCGTCGTACTTTTTGCAGAGCAAAGCCATGAAGTAGTACTTCGGTACGGCTACTTTCGTGGGGGAACTGGGGTCTTTTCCACCGATGTATTCTATGATTTGGTCGTCACGTATCGTTCCGCCTTTTACGACAAAAAGTGTGTCGCGGAAATTGTTGTTGCGTCCCCAATTGCGTACTTGCGTTTCGAGGTCCGACCAGTTGGGGGAGTTGAAACTGCCCATTTGCGGACTCATGTTGGAGAGGTAGAACGTTTGTCCGTTGGCATCCATGGAGAAGAGGCGGTCGGCCGACGCACAGAGGTGACCGCGCTGGTAGCCGCTCCGGCTGAAATCACTCAATTCATTTCGTTCTCCGGCGGGAATATCCGGATCGGGTTGGAAGGGATCGCCCTCCCATACTTTGCCGTTCCATTCTGTACCTTTCCAATTATTGCGATTCCAGCTTGTTCCGGACGTCGTGTTGGTAAAGACGAAAGCAACCCATCGCGAGTGTTTCTTTTCTTTGTGCCAGTCTAAGGTGTAGTTCAATACTTGCTCTCCTCTGTAAGTTACGTAATGGGAATAAATGTCGCCCGTTTGGTCGTCCAGCCTCGGCATCTCCAGATTTCTAGCGTTTTGTATAACCGTAGGATTGGCGTTCTGGTTCGAGTTGTCGCCCGATGTTCCGTCGGGAGTGTCGTCATTGCAGGCGATGAGCAAAAATATTGCACTAAGGAAAAGGATAGAGTTTATTTTCATTGATATTTATAATTTCTTTTTCTATTTACAAATATAAGGGATTTCTTTTTTTCTTTGCAAGGTTTTTGCAAGAAAAAAAAGGAGAAGAAGAATATGTTTTCCGCAATTCGTTTACATGAATTGTCGGAAACAAAGAAACCACCCCTGCAACAATTTTATTTTGTTGCGGGGTGGTTTGTATTATTCTCTGCTTTTTCCTTATTTTATTCGGCGTAAGTGATTTCTATCGTTTTGATACGCAATTGGACTCCACCACTACTTGACGTATGGTCGTTCACTATCTTCCAACTGTTGCCGTCTATCGTGGCATAAAGTTGTGCGTTGCCTACATAATTTTCGCCATTGTAAGAATCGCAGTTAAGCACGACTTTTGCTATGGGTTTGGAAGCTTTCAACGTCATCGAATTGAGTGCATACATGCGTACGCCTCCTGTGGCCGTATAGAATTTAGGAGGATTGTTGCCTTCCTCTTGTGCAAAGATGATTTCAGTCCCTTCTGAATCAGTAGCTCCCAAGGGGTCACCTGCATTTTCCCATCCGAAAGAGTTGAGGTCGGTGGTCGTTACGTTGCCCGACGCGGTGGCCTCAGGAGCTGTCAGGCTCACGGTCGCTCCGTCTATGGCAATCAAGGCATCTCCTTCTCCACCCGGAGTAGGTTCTGGGTCTGTACCCGGTTCTTCCGCGTTGCCGGATAACACCTTGATACTTTTCACCTCCCAAGTGGAGGATTGAGTGTCTGTACAAGTATGACGAAGGGCTACGACAACGTTACTGCCTATAAATTCAGACGGAATATTGATTTCCTTGTTCTTGAAAGTGAAATCTGCGTTAAGCCCATCGGTATCATAAGTTAACTGTGTCCACGTTGCGCTGTTTACATTGCCTGTATAGTCCTTGCTTATGAGTATGGAATTATTGGCATTAAGATCTCCGCGTTCATAGTTGATGGCCATATTGATAGCCATATGTACAGCCGATGTGCTGCCAATCGTGAAAGCCGGACTCACGAAATAAGTCTCTCCGGCTTGGTTTTCTTTTTGTCCATCCCCGTTAAAATCTTGGTAACCGGTAATCATGGCACTTTGGAAGTCATTGTACCATTCGAGGGTTCCGGAAACTGAAGTTGACGTAAAACCACCCAATGAACTTGTGAAATCCTGATTGAGATATTCGCCTTCCGGGTTTGGTTCTTCCGGTGTATCCTCAATCTTTCCTTTGATGACCTCTATTTTCTTTACCTCCCACGTCGAGGATTGGGTGTCGCTACAAGTATGTCTCAAAGCTATATAGACTTTTCCTCCCATAAACTCAGTAGGAATAGCTGTTTTCTTATTCTTGAATGTAAAGTCGGAATTGAGTCCTTCAGTATCATACGTTAATTGTGTCCACGTAGCACTGTTTGCATCGCCTGAGTAATTCTTGCTGATAAGAATTGAATTGTTTGCATTGAGGTCACCACGTTCATAGTTGATGGCCATATTAGTAGCGACATACGCTTCTTCGATTTGTGACAGGTCTATTTCCGGACCGACAAGGAAAGTTACTCCAGCTTGGTTTTCTTTCTCACCATCTCCATTAAAGTCCTTATATCCTGTAATCATGGCACTGGAATAATCATTGTACCATTCGAGGCTTCCGGATGTCGAAACGGAAGCAAACTCTCCGAGAGATTGTGAAAAGTCTGCACTGAAGATGGCTTCGCCTGATTCCTCCGGCATGTCGCCTATCTCTTGTCCGTCAAGGATGGCGGCTGTCACGCTTTTCACGCCCGACCCGCCGAAGTATTTCTCCATGGTACCATAGAGCAAGACTTCTTTGCCCAGGTTTTCCGGATGGGCTTGCAGATTGAGTGCGTTACGCACATCACCGCTCGGAAGCTGTACGGCCATGCAGTCATTGATATTCTTGCTGTCGGGCGAACTGGCAATGACGATGTTGGGAGCACCAGCTCCGTCAGCACCGAATACTACGTCTGATATGGTGTAACTCGGGCCGCCGTCTCCGGTTGAAACGGGAATGTAGCCCACGATATAGGCTTTTACCCAAGCATATCCGCCGTTTTGGTTCAGCGAAGCACCTTTGACGGTATAGGGGGAATCTTTGGTTCCGGTTCCGTATATGCTGTTGGCATCTCCCTTGCCCGGTATGTCGTAAGGGGAGGGAACGTCATTACATGCCTGGAACAGGAACATGCCTAATGTCAGGCATAATAGGCTGATAAAACTTTTCGTTTTCATATTATTTCGTTTTTGTTGGTGAATGCATTTTATTGAATGTCTCTTGAAGTGCGTACGGTGAGTTGCCATTCGCCGTTATATTGGGTGAGTAACCCTGTGACGTCCACTTTTCCCATCTTCATGTACTCCGTAGAGAAGTTGGCGTAAGTGCTGGTGCGGAAGGGAATGTTGGTATTTCCTACCTTAAGGGTACGGTTTACACCGTTTCCTCCGTCGCCTTCTGCTTCCGGAGCATATTGCGTCAGTCCGTCGGCTTCTACAAATTCCGCATCGTTGATTTTGACAAAGAATGCCGCGTCAGCTTTATTGGCCGAAGACAGCCAGGCTTCGTCGATTTCCATAGGAGTCAGTTCGGGATAAGAAAGGTCTGGCTGGCCGATAACTTTGACATGTTCCTTCCATGTATATTCCGGCATGCGGCCTATCTTGCCTTGGTACAAGGTGCCTAACTGGGCCATGGAACCGTAACCGCCTACGTAAAGTCCTTTACAGTTGATGGCTATTTTCTGGCCTACAGGTAAGAAAGCATACAGTCCGGTGGCGTTTATGCCCACAACTAAAGTACCGCTTCCGTCGTTGACGTACAGGTTCTTGTAGATGTTACCGGATTCGTCATCGCCTACCACCACACCGGAGATGACCAGATTCTCTTGTACTTCTTCCGCTTTGTTGCTGCTGACTATGCCGGCATACTTTGTCTTTAAGTCAGCGATAGTCGTATTGGCTTCTCCTACAGCGGGATTGCCGTATGTATAATTAGTCGGGTCGTCATGGTGGTCCATACAGCCGGAGAAGACGGCCGCCAACATGGAGACGAGCAATAATTTAATATTTTTCATATTCAAGTTCATTTTAAAAGGTTAGAAGCGGAATCCTATGTTGAGGAACCCGTTGAGTCCTTGTGCGTAGTAATATTTAGAGTGGCGTGAGAACTGGTAAGGACGCTCGCGGCCGTCGTCGTAGGCATCGTCGCGGTTCTGTTCGTATCCTCCGGTTTTCATGTCCGTATTGTTGGTCACGTTGTTCAGCGTCAGGTTGATGCTCAGGGCGCGGCCTTTTTGCAGGCGGATGTATTTTCCGATGGAGAGGTCGAGCATGAAACCGCCGTCAAACTCTTCCTGTCCGGGGATGTTTACGCTTACCTTGTTGCCGTCTTCACCTACGGTCCCGTTCTCGCCGGCTGACACTCCCAAAACCTTACCTAATCTGCGGTAAGTGGAGAAGTCGATGAATCCGCGGTGGTAGTAGTTACCGTTGATACTGAAGAACCAGCCTTTCACATTGTAGTCCAGTCCGAGACTGTAGGCAGAGAGCGGAGTTCCGCTTTCTTTCATTCCGTCGATGTACACGACATCTTGCGTAGTCTCGCTTTCGTTTTCGTAAGTCAGATTGGCGTTCGGGTTGTTCACATATTCGGCGTTGTTGAATGTGCCCAACGCTTTCAGGGTCAGGTTTGACGTGAGTTTTACGCTGGCGGCCAGTTCTACTCCCATATATTCTTTCTCTACCCCGGTCATCGACAGATAAGTGTAGCGCGACTCCTGGTCGTTGTAGAACTGGTCGAGTTCGGTCACATTGTTGAAACGCGTGTAGTAGCCGCTGACCTTGAAAGCGAAGATGGGTCCGTTGAACGCATAGCTGGCTTCGGCAGTCATTACTTCCTCGTTGGTCAGATTCGTGGCGAAGTCGTTCTTCAGACGGGGAGCGATGAAGGCATTGTAAGGCAACGGTGCGTTTTCTTCATATCCAAGCCCGACGTTGAACACGTGTTTGCCTCCGATACGGAAAGTCGCTCCGGCCTTGGCTCCGCTTTCCAAAAATTTGGCTGTGCCGCTCTTGCCTTTTGAGTTGTTGGCCGCACGACCGTTGCGCATCAAACCTTCACGTTCCATGGTCGTTCCGCCCAAACGTCCGGCAAAGAACAAACTGTAGAAGCTTTTATCGAATTGGTAGTTGGCCCAAACGTTGGCTTTGTTGACGAATATATTATAATTGTAGCCAAACTTGTCGTCTTCACCGATCAGGCGGTTGGGATTGTCCAGATCGTTTTGAATCATACTGGAGTTGTAGCCGTAGTCACGCACGGAGAATTTGTCTACGTCCGTATATTTGTTGGCACCCAGCAAATCTTTCATGGTTTTGTAGTGCATGCCTTTGGTGGTGCTGGCGTTTACGCCGACTGTGATATAACCGTACTCGTCCATGTCGCGTTTCAGGGTGGAACCGAAGTTGAAGGCCATTTGGTCGTTATGACGATTCTCTACGTAGTACAAGGCTTCGCCCCCTAACGTGTTTTGTTGGGCGTTGGCAAAGTACATGGCATCCCAATCGAGTTGGCGGTGGGACTTTGCGCTGGTCCAGTAATTATATGCGTTTTGCCAAGTCTCCACATCCTCGTCGCTCAACGGTTGGTTGAATACGTTGCCGCTGATTTGTCCGCTCGGTAACTTTTTGTAGTAATCCGGACGCGGGTCGGCGGCATTTCCACTCCATCCTAAAGCGCTGCTGGCATACATGCTGTATTTTCCGGAGAACGATGTAGACAGCTTGGTTCGTTCGTTGATATCGAAATCCCAAGTGACAATCGCTGTCGGTTCGAAAGAATTTACCACACGTGCATTACGCTTTTCGCCGTTTTGGTAACCCCAGTTCGGGTTGTAGTAATGGTCGTTGGCCAACCAGTACGCTTCTTCTGTGGAAGAACCCTGCTGGGCACGTTCGGTGGGGGAACCCCAGGTCGTGAAGCTCAAGCTGTGTCGGTCGTTGAACCGTTTCTCGAACCCTAACAAATAACTGAACGAATTGTAGAACGTACCTTCTACGAATCCTTCATTGGCCCAACGGTAACCGATGGAACCGGTGAAGGCCCATCCGTTGCTCATCAGTCCCGAAGAGTAGGTGTACATGCCTCGTGCACGATAGTTTCGATTGGTACCGGACAACGATAATTTGTGGCCTGTGGCGTATTGTCCGGCCCGTACATTAATATTATCCGCTCCTCCCACCGACGTATAACCGAATTGGTTCATCAGGAAAAACGGGGAGCCTTCACGGTTACGGGTTGCGTCGTTCAGTCCTCCGATGGAACTGTAACTGAATACGCCTCGCTCGGCATCGTTGAACTGGATACCGTTGATGAACATGTCGTTGTTGGAGTTTTGATAGGCCCTCAGGCGGAAGCGCATGGGACTGAATAGATAGCCCACTTCAGACAAATACAGGTCGTTGCCGACTCCTGTGATGGCCGAAACGGTCTGGCCCGCGTCGTCATCTTCATTGAGTTGCGATTCTGTGAACGAAAAGTCCGCATTCTCGTTCTGTGCCCGTTGTTGGAGCACGGCCAGAGTGTCTGTCTGTTGTGCGTGGAGCAAGGCTGACACAAAGAATGCCGATAGAATCAAAGTTGTCTTTTTCCCCATATCTCGTAGATTTATTATATTGTTGTTACAAAGAAACACATTATTTTCAAATTAAAGTCATCCCGGACTAACTTTTTGCCATTTTTTTTTGGCTCGGTAGCCGAAAAAAGCCATATTTGTAATAGAGAATTAACAAAACGTTAAAAAAACATCTTATGAAACGAATGTTTATGGTTATGGGCTTGTTCGTGCTGCTGTTTACGGCGGCACGTGCCCAAGAGAAGAAATTCGGCATGTATGCGGTTGGGTTTTATAATCAGGAAAATCTTTTCGATACCATTCATGACGAGGGGAAAAACGATTTCGAGTATCTGCCCGATGGGGCTATGAAATGGAACGGAATGAAGTATTTCGCGAAATTGAAGAACATGGCCACTGTATTGTCGGAGATGGGGACAGACAAGTTGCCCAATATCGGTGCGTCTGTCATCGGGGTGTCTGAGGTTGAGAACAGCCGTGTGATGCAAGATTTGGTGGAACAGCCGACTTTGAAAGCACGTGGAATGAAGTTTGTTCATATAGAAGGGCCGGACAAGCGTGGCGTAGATTGTGCGCTGATATACAATCCCCGTTTCTTTACACCGGAAAAGTCGTTTCTGCAACCTTATATATATGAGGCGAAAGACAGTGCTTATCATACGCGTGGCTTCCTGACCGTGCAAGGTAAACTGGCGGGCGATGATGTGACCTTTATCGTATGCCATTGGCCCAGCCGTGCTGCGGTTTCATACTATAGGGAGCGTGCCGGGAAACAAGTCCGTATGTTGAAAGACAGTATCAGCAAGGCCAATCCGGAAATGAAAATCATCGTGATGGGGGATATGAACGACGATCCGTTCAGTCCGAGTATGGCGAAAGCTTTGGGAGCCAAGCGCGAAATGAAAGATGTGGGCGAGTCCGATTTGTATAATCCTTGGTGGAACGTGCTGGCTAAAGACGGACGGGGCACGTTGATGTATGACGGCAAGTGGAACTTGTTCGACCAGATTGTAATGACTCCCAATTTATTGGATTTGGATGGCAAGAAGGATTATTCGACCTTGAAGTTCTTTAAGAATGAGATATTCTCGCGCAATTACCTGTTTCAAACCGAAGGGCGATACAAAGGCAATACCAAGCGTACGCATGCCGGCGGAGTGTGGTTGAACGGTTATAGCGACCACCTTCCGGTTGTGGTATATTTGGTAAAAGAGATGAAATGACGCTACAAGCACTCCCCCGAAACGGTAAAATACGCTTCGGGGGATTTTTTTTGTTTAAAAGATATGGGCGGGAGATTGGATTTGAAGAAAAATGCCTATCTTTGTCCTACCAAAAAAGAGTGAAACGAATTGTTCTTTTTATAAATTATAAAGATATGGTTAATTACAAAGACTTAGGCTTGGTGAACACCAGAGAGATGTTCAAAAAAGCCATTAATGGCGGTTATGCCATTCCTGCTTTCAACTTCAACAACATGGAGCAGATGCAGGCTATCATTCAAGCAGCCGTAGAGACCAAGTCTCCGGTGATCCTTCAGGTTTCTAAGGGTGCCCGTCAGTATGCCAACGCTACGTTGTTGCGCTATATGGCTCAGGGTGCTGTTGAATATGCAAAGGAATTGGGTTGCGCCAATCCTCAAATCGTGTTGCACCTTGACCACGGAGATACTTTCGAGACTTGCAAGAGCTGTATCGACTCAGGTTTCTCTTCAGTGATGATCGACGGTTCTCACCTTCCGTATGACGAGAACGTGGCTTTGACGAAGAAAGTCGTAGAATACGCTCATCAATTCGACGTAACCGTAGAAGGTGAGTTGGGCGTATTGGCCGGAGTAGAAGACGACGTTGTGGCTGAACATCACACCTACACCCGTCCTGAAGAAGTAGTTGACTTCGTAACCAAGACCGGTTGCGACTCTTTGGCTATTTCTATCGGTACTTCTCACGGTGCATATAAGTTCAAACCCGAACAGTGCCACGTTGATCCCGCTACAGGCCGTTTGGTTCCTCCTCCTTTGGCATTCGATGTATTGGACGGCGTAATGAAGGAGCTTCCGGGCTTCCCCATTGTACTGCACGGTTCTTCATCTGTTCCTCAGGAAGAAGTAGACACCATCAACAAATACGGTGGCAAGTTGGAAGCAGCTATCGGTATCCCCGAAGACGAATTGCGTAAGGCTGCCAAGAGTGCAGTTTGCAAAATCAATATCGACTCAGACTCTCGTCTGGCTATGACGGCTGCTGTTCGCAAGGTATTTGCTGAGAAGCCGGCAGAGTTCGACCCGCGTAAATATTTGGGTCCGGCTCGCGACAACATGAAGAAATTGTACGAGCACAAGATTGTCAACGTTTTGGGTTCTGACAACAAGTTGTAATCCGGTCGTACGACATATAAAAGTTAAAGGGCTGCTTTCGGGCAGCCCTTTTTTATGCTTATCGCATGTTTAGTAGGTTTTCAGTTTTCCTCGCCGTTGTCCGTCAGTTGTTTGATGGCTCCGTTGCTGGGGTAGAAAGTGACTTGGGTGGTGGTTTTCTTGTCGAAGAGCACATTACTCAGGATTTCCACATGGCCGAATTGCCCCATGGGGAACTCCCCTTTGCAGAACTCTCTGGAAGCATTGAATACGCTGACCGCCACTCGTTCAGGTACATTATAATATACTCCTTCCTCCATTTTACCTTTCTTTTTGGCAGCCTTTTCGTCCACGACGGGCTGGGGGAGAGTATTCATGTTTTTCAAAGAGAGGTAAACCGGCTCGCCGGATAAATCGTCATTGTCCACTACGCCCAGTTTTTCCGAGAAACGGAACAGCACCATCCGGTCTGTAAACTCCGCAGGCGTGAGTTCTATGGTGAAAACCTCCGTACTGGTGTCCACAGTGCCCTTGAAGAGTTGTGTAAGGGCTGTTTCCTGCATCGTCAATTGGTCGAGCATAAGTTTGAGTTGAGCGCCATCCTTCGGCATGTTGTCCGCTTCGCCCTTAATCAATGCCGTGCGGCTTTCCCGGATATCGTAGATTTCTTCGGCCGTCAGTTCGGCTATTTTGGCATTGCTTCCGGCAGAAAGGATTTCCTGATTCATGTAATCTCTGGGATTGAGTCTTTTAGGAGCATCATTTCCTTTCGGTACGGCCGGTAACGGTTCCTCTTCCCCGTCGGTATTGATGGATAGGAGGATGCCTTCGGAAGTGAGACCTACCAACGGGGCTACGGTTCTCTTTTTAAGCTGTATGCTGTAAACTTTTTGAGGATCGGGTACTCCGTAGGGTACCATATCTATACTTTTTATACTCCACTTCGTGTAAGGTTTCTGGTTTATTTGGGACAAACGGAGATAGCGGTCTGCATATTTGCTGAATTCTCCGGGGGTATAGACTTGCTTTTCGGCCACGACGACCAAGCGAAGGGCTGTACGGGGCAAGTAATAGGTTACGCCCTCCACCGTGGCGCCGGGTACGTACGGGCTTACTTCGGTTTGTGCGACGGCACCGAGTGTGCAAAGTGCCAGTCCGCATAACAGGGTTCTTGCTTTCATAAACTTTATTTTTATCAGTATTTATTCTTTTAACTTCTTGAAGGCTTCGGGGAGCGCGTCGATGATGTCGCTGGCTATCATGCTTTCTTCGCCTAACCTTTCGCGTGCGATGTCACCGGCCAGGCCGTGCAGATAGGTGCCCAACTGGCAAGCTTCATTGGCCGTATATCCCCGTGCCAGTAAAGCCGTAAGGATACCGGTCAGCACGTCGCCGCTTCCGGCTGTGGCCATACCTGCATTGCCCGTGGGGTTGATGATGACGCGTCCCGTCGGTGTACAAATCATACTGTTGTGTCCTTTCACGATGACATATAATTGCATTTTGATGGACAGCTCACGGGCTTTTGCCATACGGTCGTAACTGTCGGTACATGTTCCTACGAGATTTTCCAGTTCCTTGGGATGCGGAGTGAGAATCGTGTCTTGCGGGATTTCCGGAATCCATTCCGGATGGTTGCCCAGGATATTGAGCGCATCCGCATCGAGTACCATTTCGCCCGGATGGTTACGGATGAATGTACGCAGAGCCTCTGCCGTTTCTTCGTGTGTGCCCAGTCCGGGACCCATGGCCAGAGCGTTGTAGTCGTAGGTACTTATGGCTTTCGACACCCGGATGTCGGACAAATCATGGCTGAGTATGGCTTCGGGCACACTACATTGCAGGATGTTGTTGTTCATGTCCGGCGTATGGACGGTCAGTTTGCCCACTCCGCTTCTCAGGCAAGCCTTTGCCGCGAGAATGGTTGCGCCTCCCATGCCGTACTGGCCGCTTACGAGCAGGGCATGCCCCATGCTGCCTTTGTGGGCGAAAGGGTTACGCGGTTTGAGTATCTTTTTCACCTCTCCCGGCTCTATCACCGTAATACTACAGTCGATAGCCGCCAGTCCCTCGGCGGAAAGCCCGATGTCCATGGGTTTTACTTCACCGAGATATTTCTGGTTCTCGCCGAAAAAGAAGGCCAGTTTAGGAAGCTGGATGGTCAGGGTCAGGTCCGCACGGACGATGGCCGACGGATTATTGTATGTGTTGTCTTCGCTCATCAGGCCGGACGGGATGTCGATGCTCACCACTTTGGCCGGACTGGCGTTGATTCTTTTCACGAGTCCGGCATAGCCCCCGTCCAAAGGCTTATTCAGTCCGGTACCGAACAGTCCGTCTACGATGACGTCTTTTTCGTCCGCTTCAGGGAAAGAGAACTGGGAAGATACTTCGGTGAACAGCAGTCCGGCCAGGTTTTCCAACCGTTTCTTGTTGTTCAGGCAATCGTCGCTGAGACGTCCCGTGATGTTGAACAGATACGTCTGCACCGTGTACCCGGCGTTGCAGAGCAGGCGGGATACCGCCAAGGCATCGCCTCCGTTGTTGCCCGGACCGGCAAACACGATGAAGCGAGTGGCGGTGGTCCAACGGCTTTTCAGTTCGGCTGCAATCGCTTTTGCGGCACGTTCCATCAAATCGGTGGATGAGACGGGTTCGTGTTCGATGGTGTATTTATCTAATTCTTTAAACTGGGTCGAGGTGAGTATCTTCATGACAAATAAAACTTCGTTTTCTTTCGTATTTTTTGGGTTTGGTACTGTTTTTGGATAAAATAGGAGGCGGTTCGGCATGTCCAAACTTGAAAAACTTTGTTTTTCGTTTGCCTCTGCGCTCACCTTTCACTATCTTTGTACGCAAAATTAGCAAAAAGATATGGAAACACTTCAGATAAAGGATAAAAAATTTGCCGTGTCGATACCTGAGGCTGAAATATTGAAACAGGTGAAGCGGGTGGCTGGAGAAATCAACCGTGATTTGGCCGGTTCGGAACCTGTTTTTTTGGCCATATTGAACGGGTCTTTTATCTTTGCGGCTGATTTGATGAGGGAAATCGAGCTTTCTGCACAGATTTCGTTTGTCAAGTTGGCTTCGTACGTGGGGACGTCTTCAACCGGTTCCGTCTGTGAGATGATAGGACTGAATGTCGATATTTCCGGACGGGATGTCGTGGTTGTGGAGGATATAGTGGATTCCGGACTGACGATGAAATACGTGACGGAAATGTTGGCGAAGTACAATCCCCGTTCCATTTCCATCTGCACATTGTTGCTCAAGCCCGGTAATTTGAAGGTGGATTTGGACATTCCGTACAAGTGTTTCTCCATACCCAACGATTTCATTTTGGGGTATGGGCTGGATTATGACGGTTACGGGAGGAACACCCGTGACATTTACACCGTCGTGGAATAGGCCGGCAGTTTCTATTGTCGGAAAAAGAGGAGAAAGATTGTTTCAACCAATACAAAATAACAACGATGAAGAATATTATTATTTTCGGTGCTCCGGGATCAGGTAAGGGCACTTACAGTGACGAGATTGTGGCAAAATACGGCATGGGGCACATTTCTACCGGTGACGTGTTGCGCGGAGAAATCAAGAACGGTACGGAGCTGGGCAAGATTGCCAAGGGATATATCGACAACGGCCAGCTTATTCCGGACGAACTGATGATCGACATCCTGGCCAAGACATACGACGCACAGACGAAAGGCCAAGGGGTGATATTCGACGGTTTCCCCCGTACCATCGCGCAGGCCGAGGCTTTGAAGAAGATGCTGGCCGATCGCAAGGACGACATGGGCATGATGATAGAGTTGGTGGTGGACGAAGAGACGCTGATGGCCCGTTTGCTGAACCGTGCCATCGAGCAGGGACGCGCCGACGACAATGAAGAAACCATTAAGAAGCGTTTTGACGTGTACCGCAACCAGACGGCTCCTTTGGCCGAGTGGTTCGAGAAAGAAGGTTTGCGCCACACTTTCAACTGGAAAGGTTCGAAAGAACAGATGCTGGCGGAAATCTTTGAAGCGATAGACGCTGCAAACAAATAATCTATATGGCAGAATCCAATTTTGTAGACTATGTGAAGATATACTGTCGTTCGGGCAAGGGGGGACGCGGTTCGGCGCACATGCGCCGGGCAAAATACGTGCCCAATGGCGGACCGGACGGTGGAAACGGCGGCCGTGGGGGTAATGTTTACCTTCGCGGCAACCGCAACTATTGGACGTTGCTCCATTTGCGTTATGACCGGCATGTCTTTGCCGGCCATGGCGGGAACGGCTCCAAAGCCCGGTCGTCGGGCAAGGACGGTGAGGACAAGTATATAGACGTGCCGTGCGGAACGGTGGTCTATAATGCCGAGACGGGAGAATACCTTTGCGACGTGACGGAGGACGGGCAGGTCGTATTGCTGCTGAAAGGAGGCCGGGGCGGTCTGGGCAACTGGAATTTCCGTACGGCCACTAACCAGGCGCCGCGGTATGCCCAACCCGGGGAGCCGATGCAGGAGATGATGGTCATCATGGAATTGAAGCTGTTGGCCGATGTCGGCCTGGTAGGGTTTCCCAACGCCGGGAAATCCACTTTGCTGAGCGCCGTGTCGTCCGCCCGTCCCAAGATAGCCAATTATCCCTTTACGACACTCGAACCCAGTTTGGGCATCGTGTCCTACCGCGACAACCAGTCGTTCGTAATGGCCGATATTCCCGGCATCATCGAGGGAGCCAGCGAGGGAAAAGGGTTGGGGCTGCGTTTCCTGCGCCATATCGAGCGCAATTCTTTGCTGTTGTTCATGGTGCCCGGCGACACGGAGGACATCCGGAAAGAATATGAGATACTGTTGAACGAACTGGCCACGTTCAACCCCGAAATGCTCGACAAGCAGCGGGTGTTGGCCATTACGAAGAGCGATTTGCTGGACGAAGAACTCATCCAGATGCTTTCCGAGAACCTGCCCGACGTGCCTCATGTGTTTATCTCTTCAGTCACGGGGATGGGCATAGCCGAGTTGAAAGACGTGTTGTGGCGCGAGCTGAACAGCGAAAGCAATAAGCTTCAGGCCATTACGGACCAGAGTAGGATTGTGCATAAGAACAAGGACTTGAATTTCCTACAGAATGAGCTGGAGGCCATGGGCGAGGATGAAGATATCCAGTTCGTGGACGAGGAGGAGATAGAAGACCTTGATGATTTCGAATACGAAGAGGATTGGGACGACGAACCTCAAAAATAGTTCCGGAAAATGTGTGGACCGGAATTGCTGACATACGATTTGGGACAGGGCGTCTGTGCTTTCAGTACGGAGCGTCGCGGAGGTTATAGCGAAGGGGCGTACGCCTCTTTCAATGCCAATGCCTATTGCGGGGACGACGAACGCATGGTGCGGCTCAATCGTGATTTGTTGTGCGAGTCTTTAGGTTTGGAGACATCCCGTTTGATTATACCTCATCAGATACATGGCGCACGTGTGCGTCGTATCGATGAGGCTTTTTTTATGCAGACCGATGCCGTCAAGGCGGCTACGCTCGAAGGAGTGGATGCCGTGATGACGGACGTGCCGAAAGTTTGCGTGTCGGTGTCTACCGCCGATTGCATACCTATATTAATATATGACCGGGTGCATCATGCCGTGGCCGCCGTGCACGCCGGTTGGCGAAGCACGGTGTTGCGCATATCGGAGGCCGTTCTGCAAGCGATGGCCGGTGCATACGGCACCCGTCCGCAGGATGTGGAGGCGGCCATCGGTCCCGGCATATCCTTGGAGGCTTTCGAGGTGGGCGACGAGGTGTATGAAGCTTTCCGCACGGCCGGTTTCCCGATGGAGGAGATGGCGAGGCGGTATCCTGCCACTGGAGACGGGAGTGGCAGGATGGAAAAATGGCACCTTGATTTGTGGCAAGCCAATCGGGACTTGTTGGAGGGCTGCGGTGTGCCTTCTGCGCGGATTCGTATGGCCGGAGTGTGCACTTACCTCCATTCCGAACGTTTCTTCTCCGCACGCCGCTTGGGCATCCGTTCGGGGCGCATCCTGAACGGTATTTTTCTGACGGACTGATTAAAAATATGGATATATGGTGAAGCGTATTTCTATTTTGTGTCTCGCCTTGTTGTTGGCACTTTTGTATTCTTTTACGGGCAGCCGCAAGGAGCGGGTGGATTTCTCGCGTGTGGAACGGCGCATGCTTCATATCCCGACTGCCGGATTGTTCGACGGCACCGGTTATTTCACCGTGACTTCGGCCGACATGGAACGCGACGGTTGGAGTTTTCCGGTGGAGGACGGAGTGTTGTTCACTCCCGATTTCCGTCACGAGCCCGTCGGATGGTACATCATGTCGCCCGAGGTGAAGCATGAGGTAAAGGCGGCCATGCAGGGCGTGGTGCGCCTGGTGCGTAAAACGGATTTAGGAAAGACGGTCGTGGTGCTCCATCCCAACGGGATGGAAACGGTGTATGCCCATCACGCCAAGACGTTGGTGGAGTCCGGCGATTATGTTTCTGCCGGACAGGCTATAGCGTTGGCCGGTGCGGACCATGGTGTGGTCTATACTTATTTCGCCCTGATGGTGAACGGCGTGCCGATGAGCCCGTCCACGCTGGCTCGTCTCGATGGTAGTTTGAAGTTTGACGCCGTGCAGTTTCGTCTGGACGAGTCCGGTTATGTCCGTGCTTCTTTCTGCCGGAGGGGAGAGATTGTCGAACGTCCGCCCCGTTTCGACTGGTTCCGGGTGCCGGAACTGGTGGACTTGGACCGCCCCTTCTCGGCCATGGAACGGCAACATGTGGGTGTGGCCACACCGGGGTTGTTCGACGGGGCTTCTTCGTTCACGATAGACTTGTCCCGGATAGGGAAGTGGAGTTATCCGCTGCCCGGTGCCAAGGTGATCAGCCCCTATGGCGGGGCACGCAAGAACCATACGGGAACGGACCTGAAAACGAAGCCGCGCGACAAGATACGGGCGGTGTTCGACGGGGTGATCCGCTTCTCCGGAAAGTATTCCGCATACGGGAATATGGTGGTAGTGCGTCATGCCAACGGGCTGGAGACTTGTTACAGTCACAATGCCAAGAACTTGGTCCGCGTGGGAGACCGTGTGAAGGCCGGCGACGCGATAGCCACCGTGGGTCGTACCGGACGGGCCACGACGGAGCATTGTCATTTTGAAGTCCGGGTGAACGGCGTGCCGTTCAATAGTGATTACATTTTCGACCACGGGCGGCATGCGTTGAGGAAAGACAAACTCACCTTTACTCGTAAATCGAACGGAACCATCTCTGTACGAAAGGATTAAGCATCTTTTTCCCTCCTTTTGAAAAGCTGAAAATCATCTTGCGGAAAGACGTAAATCGTTTAGCGTTCTCTAATGGATGAAAAAAGACCGTAGGGTGATGCCTGCGGTCTTCTCTTCTTGATAAGAAAATACATTACTTTTTATGCCGGTTGGCTCTGCGGCGGCGGATTTCAGCCTTCATTTTGGCCGACCCGGAACCGTGCGCCCCCGTGATATAAGCTTTCTTTTTGGCTTTGGTTTTCACTTTGGCGTTCGAGTTTCCGGAAGTCTTTTTAGCGCCTCCTGAAAACACGATGCCTCCCGTGATAACCTTGTCGATGTCGTCTCCTCCGAAGTTCGCCATAAGTGTGCCGTAGGATTAATGGTGGAACAGGCGGACGCCGGTGAAAGCCATCGTGATGCCATACTTGTCGCAAGTCTCGATTACATGGTCGTCGCGCACGCTGCCACCGGCTTGTGCCACGAACTGCACGCCGCTTTTGTGTGCCCGTTCGATGTTGTCGCCGAAGGGGAAGAATGCGTCCGACCCTAAGGCCACTCCGGTGTTTTGTGCAATCCAGGCTTGTTTTTCCTCGCGTGTGAGCGGTTCCGGCTTTTCAGAGAAGAATTTCTGCCATTCTCCGTCAGCCAACACGTCCATATAGTCGTCGCTGATATAAATGTCGATGGTATTGTCTCGGTCTGCACGGCGGATTTTCTCCACAAACGGCAGGTTCATCACCTTCGGATGTTGGCGCAACCACCAGATGTCGGCCTTGTTGCCCGCCAGACGCGTACAGTGGATACGGCTTTGTTGTCCGGCTCCGATGCCGATGGCCTGTCCGTCCTTCACGTAACATACGGAGTTACTTTGCGTGTACTTCAGGGTGATGAGGGCGATCATCAAATCGCGTTTGGCCTCGTCGGTAAACGTCTTGCTGGCCGTGGGGATGTTTTCGAACAAAGCCGGGTCGTTCAATTTGATTTCATTGCGTCCTTGCTCGAATGTGATGCCGAACACCTGTTTGCGTTCTATCGCTTCGGGAACATAGTCAGGGTCTATCTTGATGACGTTGTAAGTACCTTTGCGTTTTTCACGCAGGATTTGGAGCGCCTCTTCCGTGTAATCCGGAGCAATCACCCCGTCGCTGACTTCACGTTTGATGAGGGTGGCGGTGGCGGCATCGCAAGTGTCGCTCAGTGCGATAAAGTCGCCGTAGCTCGACATACGGTCGGCACCGCGTGCACGGGCGTATGCACAGGCAACGGGGGAGAGAGGAATCTGCACGTCATCCACAAAGTATATTTTTTTCAACGTGTCGCTCAACGGGAGGCCGATGGCAGCCCCGGCGGGAGACACGTGTTTGAAAGATGTGGCGGCAGGCATGCCGGTGGCTTCTTTCAGTTCCTTGACCAGTTGCCAACCGTTGAGGGCATCCAAGAAGTTGATGTACCCCGGACGGCCGTTGAGCACTTCAATCGGCAGTTCGCCTTCGGTCATGTAAATACGCGAGGGTTTCTGATTCGGATTGCATCCGTACTTTAAAGCTAATTCTTTCATATCGAGTGATTAATACAGAAGCAGCCCGACACGCATACTGCATGACGGGCTGCTTTCAAATTTGTGGAGCTGGAGGGAATCGAACCCTCGTCCAAACAGGGAAACCATACGCTTTCTACACGCTTATCCCGGCCTTCGGTTTTCGTGCGCAAACAAGACCCGAGCCACCTATTTACGCCTTATCCTTTAAGATTTCACCGTCCGTGCAAGGCCGCGGACGACTATCTCCGATTTAGCTGCACCACTTTTCCGGAATGCTTCGGAGCCACAGCTTCCGAGTGATGTCTCGTTTCAGCACCTGGTGCCGAAATAAAGGTAATCTACTATACTTCGATCACGCAGCGAGAGCGTAGTTGTTTTCGCCAGATAAATTCTTGGTAACTGAGATTATAGAGGAAATCACCGACCCTCTGCGTGCTTACGTACCATTCCATCCTGCTGTCAAATCCATGTCAACCCCGGATGTTTGAAATGCAAAGATAAGGCTTTCTTTTGAATAAAGGTATAAACAGAGTGTTATTTTTGATTCTATTCTTTATTTTTTATACACGGTCATGCCTTTATTTGTGAGAGAAAAAAAAATATCGTTATTTTGCAATAATTTCACTCTTATAGAGTTTTATATTTTAGATAATTCGAATAGTTCAAGGTTGAAAAATGAATCAAGTGTCTGTCAATATGGAGATTTGTGATGGCATGAATGCTGAGGCGCGGACGGTGAAGCGGTGGTGCGACGTCGTGTGTGCCTTGTTGGGGATGCTCGTACTGTCTCCCGTTTTTTTGTTGGTGTATATCTTGCTGAAATGTGAAGGGACAAATTCTGTGATATTCAGACAGGAACGGATAGGGTATAAAGGGAGACCTTTTTCCATTTTGAAATTCAGAACGATGAGAATGGACTCGGAAAGAGACGGTCAGCCTCGTTTGGCGGAAAAAGAAGACGACCGGTTGACGCGTGTGGGGAAGTTTCTGCGTGAGCATCATTTGGATGAACTGCCGCAATTGTGGAATGTCTTGGTCGGCGAAATGTCTTTTGTAGGGCCGCGTCCGGAGCGCCGTTATTTCATTGATTTGATAAGAAAAGAAAATCCGGATTATGATTATTTGTTTCTGATGCGTCCCGGGCTTACGTCTAAGGCTACCTTGTATAATGGTTATACGGATACAATGCAGAAAATGCTGATTCGCTTGCAGATGGATTTGGAATATTTGCAGCAACGTTCGTTATGGTTGGATGTGAAAATCATTTTTACTACGATAAGTTTTATTTTGAAAGGAAAGAAATTCTGATGTATATGGCAAGGAGAATATTGCTGGCATGTTTGGCGTGTTTTTGGTTTCAATTTATTTTTTCCCAGTCCATGTCGGACGATCAGGTCGTACGTTATGTTATGGAACAGCAAGAGAAGGGGAAAGACCAACAGTATATTGTTTCCCAATTGCTTCAAAAGGGTGTGACGGTAGACCAGTTGCGGCGTATCCGGAACAAATATGAGGCAGAACAAAAACAGCCCGGAGCCTTGGATTTGACGGGGACGACGCAAGCTAAAAGCGGTACTTCTCGTTTGAGGACCAACAAAGAAAAGACACTGGATGAACGCCAGAAACGGAATGGTTATATGATTCGTTCGCAACGTGAAATAAAGGACGGGGAGGATAAAACGTTGAAGAATGAACAACTCAACGAAGAGATAGGGTTTATGGATATAGACTCGTTGATTTATTATCGTAATTATTTCAAGGAAGACGACCGTCAGGTGTTCGGGCGCAATATCTTCAATAATGAAATGTTGACTTTCGAACCGAGCATGAATATACCGACTCCGGCAAACTATCGCCTGGGAGCCGGTGATGCTGTAATTATAGACGTCTGGGGGGCTTCACAGACTACTTTCGAGGGGACGGTGTCGCCCGACGGAACGGTGACAATAGAGGGAGTCGGGCCTTTGACATTAGCCGGAATGACTGTGAAGGAAGCCAATGACTATGTAAAAAAGCAGTTAGGACGTTTTTATTCTAATTCGAATATTATCCTGACTGTCGGAGAAACTCGTTCGATACAGGTACAAGTGATGGGTGAGGTGATGGTGCCCGGAACTTACACATTGAGTGCGCTTTCGTCGGCTTTCAATGCCTTATATGCAGCCGGGGGAATTAGCGAGATAGGAACACTTCGCGATATAAAAGTATTCCGTCAGGGACGTGTGGTTTCAACCATCGACGTCTACGATTACATCCTGAACGGGAATACAAAGGGCGATATCCGTTTGGCGGATAACGATGTGATTGTGGTAGGGCCGTACGAATGCTTGGTGAATATACGAGGTAAGGTGAAGCGTCCTATGTTTTATGAAATGAAAGAAGACGAAAGCGTTTCCCGTATTTTGGATTATGCCGGAGGATTTGCCGGGGACGCTTATACGGATAATGTGCGGCTGATACGTAAAAGCGGACGTGAGTATTCCGTGTACACGGTGGGTGAGTTCGAGATGAATGGTTTCCTGTTGAAAGACGGAGATTCTTTGTATGTCGATTCGATTATTCCCCGTTTTTCCAATATGGCAGAAATACGCGGGGCTGTGTTCCATCCCGGACAATATCAGATGGACGGGAGTATCAAGACAGTACGTCAGTTGATTAAAGCGGCCGACGGGTTGCGTGAAGATGCTTTCCTTAAACGGGCTGTAATGCACCGTCAAAAGGAAGACCTGACGATGGAAGCTTTGTCTGTGGATGTGGAAGGTATTATGGACGGGACGGTAGCTGATATTCCTTTGCGTAAGAATGATATTTTGTTTATCCCGAGTTCGTTGGATATGAAAGGGGAGCGTACGTTGACCATTGACGGCGAGGTTAACTTTCCCGGAGTATACCAGTATGCGGACAATACGACGATAGAAGATCTTGTGCTTCAGGCCGGGGGACTTACGGAAGCGGCTTCCATGGCAAAAGTCGATGTGTTCCGCCGAATTAAGAATCCGGATGCGGTGACCGATGATGAGAAACTGTCTGAGACCTATAGCTTTTCTCTCCGTGACGGTTTGGTGATGGGCGATGGCCAAGACTTTCATCTCCAGCCGTACGATGAGGTGTTTGTGCGTAAAAGTCCGGCTTATTCGGAACAGCGCAATGTAAAGATAAGTGGAGAGGTGAACTTTTCCGGTAGCTATGCGATGGATAACAAAAACTATCGTTTGAGCGACTTGGTGAAAGCGGCCGGAGGTCTGTCTTCTTTGGCTTATGCAAAAGGTGCGCGGTTGCAACGTAAATTGACGGATGAAGAGAAAAAACAACGGGAGGTAGCCATGAAGGCTGCACAGATCCAATTATATGAGGAGAGTATGCGCTCGGAAAAGACATTTGACATGGCACGGGCTGATTCCATCCAGAATCTGAAATTGGATTTGGGAGATACTTATCCCGTGGCCATCAATCTTGAAAAGGCGATGAGAAATCCCGGAAGTGTGGACGACGTTCTTTTGCGTGAAGGAGATGAGTTGCAAATTCCACAGTTCTCCAATACGGTAAAAATCAGTGGTGATGTGATGTATCCGATTTCCATAAACTATGAGAAGGGTAAGTCTTTGAAGTATTACATCAAGCGTGCCGGCGGCTATGCGGACCGTGCACACAAGTCCCGTGTCTATGCGGTTTATATGAATGGTGCGGTAGAGCAGCTCGGTCGTCGTTCTGCTAAGGCTATTCAGCCTGGTTGTGAGATAGTAGTGCCTTCTAAACCTCAAAAGACAAAAATGACCACGGCAGAAATGATGACTATCGGGACCTCAACGGCTTCGATTGCTACGATGATTGCTACGTTAGTGAATATATTTAAATGATAATAGGAATCAGATTATGCGTGATATTGAAATCGTTGTCTTGTTGAGGCTTTTGTGGCAAAATAAAAAAATATTGTTGCGGAATTGTGTGATAGCTTTTGGATTAGCCTTGATTGTAGCTTTCAGTATTCCTAAAGAGTATACGGCGAAAGTCATATTAGCACCGGAAATGTCAGGGGGAATGTCTGGGTTGTCGTCAAATTTAGGAACCTTGGCTTCAATGGCAGGTATTAATATGTCGAATTTATCTTCTAATGAAGCTATTTTTCCGGATTTATATCCTGAAATAGTTTCTTCCACCCCTTTTTTAATGGAAATGATGGAAGTACGTGTGGAGACCTTGGACGGAGAAGTAAAAGCTAATATGTATGACTATTTGGATCTTTACCAAAAATCTCCATGGTGGTCATGTATTACCACAGTTCCGTTAAGTTTTTTTCGCTCGTTGGTAGATGGTAGTAAGGAAAAAGAGAATGAAATAGAATTAAGCAAGGCGACATCATTCCAATTAAGTGAAAAGCAAATGACGTTGTTGAGTGTGTTGGAAAAATCAATCGGTGTAGAAATCGACAAGATGACTGGCTTGATTACAGTTAGTGCCGCTTTGCAAGACCCTCTTGTTGCGGCTACAGTAGCTCAAGCACTTTCGAGCAAGTTGCAGGGTTACGTAGAGAAATATAGGACAGCAAAGGCACGTAAGGATTTACAATATATAGAACGACTGTATAAGGAGTCTCAATCGAATTATTATAAAGCACAGACTGCATACGCAAATTTTGTGGATGCTCATCAAAGTTTATTTTTTGAGTCTGTCAAGGCAGAGCAGGAAAAATTGGAAAACGAAATGTCGTTAGCTTATAATACTTACTCTCAAATGGCTCAGCAATTGGATATGGCTAAGGCGAAAGTACAAGAGAAAACACCTGTCTGTGTAGAAGTGCAGCCTGCGGTTGTGCCTCAGCAGGCTTCGGCACCCAAAAAAATGATGACAGCTTTTATATTTGTTTTTCTTGCATTCTTCGGTACATCCTCTTGGATTATCTTAAAGGAAAGGTTGTTTAAAAGATAATGTACTCTGAATTGGCGTTAGGATTTGCGTAAAAAACACGGTGATGGGCTCTTTCGGGAATTTGTTAATATTGGTCACTTATATAGTGGAAGTGTCTTTACTTATATATTTGGAAGTAAAAACATGGAAAACTTTATATACCCCATTTTCTTTCCTTGTATTGCCATATACTGTAGTTTTGTTGATATCTATATCTGTGGCCGGGAACTTTAATTTTGTGGAGTTTTATTATCCGAGCATTTTGATATGGTGTGGGGGAATGCTGTTGTTTGCAATACCTAGTTTAACACTTGGTGCCCTGTTGGCTTTTTATGGCAAGCCTGTGAATGGACAAGTAGATAAAGGCTCTTTTCCTAAATCGATTTTGTTTTTCATAGGATTGGTGATACTGTTGTTCATTTATCATTTTCGGCAAATATTGGGTGATACCACCTTTTTTGTAGGGTCTGATGATTTTGCTAATGATTTTAGCGGTTATGGTTTTTGGGCTCATTTGCGATTAATATCTTTGCCTATTTTAATTATGGCAATTTATTATTTGGATAAGAAACACTGGTGGCTGTGTCTGGTAGTAGTGCCCGTATTGCTGATTAATTTTCTCAATCAGGTTAAGGGGTGGGTTATTATTCCGGTTATTTCAGGTTTGGCTTTACGGTTATATTCAGGAAAGATGAAGTTGAATCTGTTGTTCTTGTGTTATACGACTTTGGGAGCATTTTTCGTTTTCTTGGTGTCGTATATGTTCTTGCCTGTGTTGGGGAATGACAGTGTAATTACTTCAGACCTTTTCGAACTTGTCTATGAACGCTTTATTCATTATTTTACTAGTGGTGTTTTGGGGCTGAGTTACGATATGGCCCATGGTTTTCCTGATAAGGGGGATTTTGAAATCCTGATAGCACCTTTCGTGAATTTGTTCAACCAAATATTGGGGGACAAGGAAATTCTTTCTCCTGTTAATCCTCTGTTTTTCCATACGGGAATAAGTTATACGAATGTCCGTACCTTTTTCGGGACGATATATATATATTCGGGAGAGTCCGGCTTTGTTTTATACGTCTTGTTTGCGAGTATAATGATGTATGTTTTGAAGCTGTGTACGTTGGTATTTAATAATGTATATATATATGTGATATATTTCTTTGAGTGTGGCTTGCTAGGCATGGGTTGGTTTGAATTTTATTTCTTTCATCTTGCTATGATTGAAGTGCCTATACTGACTTTGTTTTTAATGGTGTTGGACAAGTTCTTTTCCATGCGAGAGCGTACAAATAAAGTTGGGGATTATGGGGTTGCAGAAAAACATAGTGTATAGTGCCGTATTGACATGCAGTACTTATCTGGTTCCTTTGCTCGTGTTCCCTTATATCAGTCGCGTGTTGGGGGTAGATGGAATCGGGGCTGTAGATTTCGTGGACAGTGTCATCAATTATTGTGTTTTATTGTCTATGATGGGGATGACGACGTTAGGGGTACGGGAGATTGCCAGAAACAAGTCTAATCCTGTTTTGTTACAGCAAGCGTTTGCTGACTTGTTTTCTTTGAACTTGTTATCTACGTTGGTAGTTTTGTTTGTATTAGCACTTATGATATGCCTTGTTCCACAGTTATGGGACAAGAAAGAGTTGTTTTGTATTGGAGCTATTAAGTTGGTTGCTAATTTATTTTGGATAGAATGGTTTTTTAAAGGGATAGAAAATTTCCGTTATATTACAATTCGTTCTGTTGTATTACGTTTGTTGTTCATTTGTTTTGTTTATTTGTTGGTGCATGAGGAACAAGATTATGGTGTATATTACTTTCTTTTTGTATCATTGACTTTGGGGAATGCAATTTTCAATTGGAATTTCAGGAAGCGTTACATTGGTTGTTCTTTGCGGCATGTTGACATAAAGCGTTATGCAAAGCCTTTTTTCCGTTTGGGTGGGTTTGCGGTATTGTCTTCTGTCTATACACAGCTTATTACGGTATGGTTAGGTTTACAATGTGGAGAAACGGAAGTGGGATATTATACTACGTCTACGCGTTTGCATCAGGTTATCATAGCTCTCTTCTCTACATTGACAAGTGTAATAATTCCACGTATGAGTGTCTTGTTCAAGGAAAACAGGCTAACTGATGTGCGACAGATGACGGAGAAAGCTTTTCAGATTTTATTTTTATTTGCCTTTCCTGTCTTTTCTTTTATGGAATTCTTTGCTTCGGATTTAATTTCTTTAATCGCGGGGCCGGGGTTTGAAGCGGCAGTTTTTCCTATGCGTATTGTGGTATTTCAAGTGTTTATCATTGGTACGGAGCAAATATGTATACTACAGATTCTGATTCCTATGCAAAAGGAACGTGAAATTTTGCGTGCAGCCATTTGTGGTGTGTCTGTTTGCTTGTTGGGGGGAGGCTTGTTGATTCCGCAAATGCATAGTATGGGAGCCGCTTTGACATGGTTTTTTTCTGAGTTGGCGGTCATGTTGGTTGCTTTGCATTATGTGAAGGCTTTTTTAGGTATAAATTTTCCTTTTGCCATGTTTTGTCGTTATGCTTGCATATCGCTGCCTTATGTATTAGGGGCGATTACGATTTTTGTGGCAAGTGAGAGTGGGATTGGCCGTCTTGTTTGGGCTTTGGCTTTCTTTCTTTGTTATGCTATTGTATGTGAGGAATATGTATTAAGGATACATGTATTGTCTACTGTATGGAAGAAAATGAGAAAAAAATAAATAATGGGATAGATATGAGATGGTACGTTGGAATAGTCCTTTATAATCCAGATGTGCAACGGCTTAAGCAAAATGTAGAGGCACTGTATGCATTGATAGGGTGGAAGCGTATTATCCTTGTAGATAATGCTTCGGCTAATAAGGCGGAAGTGAAAGCTTTATGGGGAAATCATAAAGATTTTGTTTGGATAGAGAATACCGAAAATATGGGTATTGCTACGGCATTGAATCAAATCATGAGACAGGTTGAACTTATGGGCGGAGGTTGGTGTTTAACAATGGATCAGGATTCGGTGGTCGGCGAAGGGTTAGTTGAGGAATATCGGAAATTTATGGTTGGCAGAATAGGCATATTGACATGTCGTGTGAAAGATAGGAATTTTGGTTGGATGTATTCTTCCAGATGTAAGGAAGCGGAGGAAATAGAATTCTGTATCACTTCGGGTAGTTTTCTTTCGGTCGAGGCTTGGAAGTCTGCCGGGGGCTTTAATGAGGATTTATTTATTGATGGGGTTGATTATGATTTTTGTTTTAGGATGAGGGCGGCCGGTTATTCTGTCGTACGCGTTCATGGGGCTTTTCTGTTACATGAGGTGGGGTATGCTAAGAAAGTGTGCCTTTTGGGACATGAAGCTTTGGTTCTAAACCATTCTCCATTGAGGCTTTATTATATAGCTCGCAATTATCTATATATAGGCTTTACTTATAGGGTATTTTGGCATTGGGCTTTTGAAGTGTTCAAAAGATTTCTGTTGGTTGTGTTATATGAGGAGGGCAGACTCGAAAAGATGAAATATATGTATAAGGGAATTTGCCATGCCTGTATGGGAAGGCTAGGCAAATATTAACAGGAAAGGGAAAAAATGAAAAGATTGGCAATATATTGTGTGAATTATGCTTCTTATGGGGAATTGGTCTCATTTTTATCTTCTGTGCAGGAGGCGGCACAAAAGGCTAAAGAAGTATTGGCAGTAGATGTATTTGTGGCTGATAATACAGACAAAGATGCAGAACCCATACATGTCGAAAAAGGAGTGTGCGCTATCCGGATTTTTTTATTTCATGAGAATCTAGGATACATGGGTGCTGTACAGCGTATGATGGCTTTGACAGATATTTCAATATACGACTATGTGGCGATAAGCAATGTGGATTTGATTCTCGACAAGGATTCCTTGTTGGCTATGGCTGATTTGGATTTAGGAAATAATGTAGGATGGATTGCTCCACGGTTGTTTTCTGCCCAGTTAGGGTATGATCGTAATCCTAGTGTGTTGTTGCGTTATTCAAAGAGACATTTGCAGCTTTTACGGTTGATGTTTAGTTATCCTTGGATATGTGTTATGTACAAAAAAACGTTTTATAAACGAAAAAAATTCCATAGAACTTACCGTGAAGGACTGAGATTTTATGCCGGGCACGGCTCGTTTATGATACTTACGCGTGAATATTTCAATCGTTGTGGGATTCCGGCTTATCCGGTCTTTCTTTTTGGAGAGGAGCTTTATCTTGCAGAAAAGTGTAAGTCTAACGGTCTCTCTGTAGTATATTGCCCCAGTATAAGTTTATGGGATAAAGAGCATGTTTCTATAGGTGGGCTGCGCAAACCTGCCTATTATTGCTATAATGTTAGTGCTTTGTCTTATATATTGGAGACATTTTATTCGTCTGAGTAATCCTGCCGGAAGTTTGGGCGGATAGTGTTTTCCTGTAATATATATTCGTGAACTTATGATTGACTCTTTTGAGAAAGTAGGACGGTAGGAATAAACTGAATAAATAGAAGTAGGCTAAAAATGTAGAATAACCGAAAACCGTTTCATAAACTTTCGCATTGAATTTAATAAGGGAAAGTTTGTTAGAGGAAATGGAACCTTTTGACTTGCGGTAATATGCAAGGGGTTCTCGAAGGGCAAAAGCTCTTTTGCATTTCTGAAGAATAAGCAGGACATAGGCCCAATCTTGGCGTTTGCGTAACGTAGGCATATAAAATTTTCCATATGCATATGTGTCGTACACAGCGGTAAGGAATCCTATTTTATCATCGCGTTTGGTATCTGCTAATGAAACGGAATGAGGAGCCAAAACAATACTGGTTTGTGTTCCCGTTTCATCACAAACGAAATATGAAGAGAAACAAAAACTGCACTTCTTTTCTTGCATATAAGCGATTTGTTTTTCTAATTTGTCTGTCATCCAAATGTCATCACTGTCGCAGAAAGCGATATATCTCCCGTTAGCTTTTTGGATAGAATAGTTACGTGCGTGTCCTGCTCCCATGTTTTCCGATAACGAGAAGCATTTGACACGTTTGTCTTTTTTTGCATAATAATTTATAATTTCAGTTGTATTGTCTGTCGAACCGTCATCGGTAATCAGAAGTTCTATATTGGAATAAGTCTGGTGCAAAATGCTTTCTATGCTTTCTGCTACGAATCTGCTTGAATTGTATGTCGGCATGATGACAGATACCAAATCTTCATTTATGCGTTTTTTATTGTTTGTCATGCTTCATTGGGTGGATAAGTTGTTTTAAGTACATTGTTAAAGTGTATTATAATTTATCTATTTCATTGATGTCCAATCCGGTGCATTGCGCAATGACAGATAGAGAGATTCCATTAGCTTTCATTTGCTGCGCAATCTCCAAAGCTTTGTGGAGTTCTCCCTCTTTTTCCCCTTCCTTCAACCCTTGTTTCATTCTTCGTTCTACAGCCTTATGTTCAGTTGTGGCGATGGTATTTTGCCAGTCCCGGTACACTTTCAGGCTTTCCTCGTAGCGGTCATATTCTTCTTTTGTGAATTTGGCGATTTCGGCTGCCTTGAACAGTTTGGTGAAGACGCGTTCCTGAAGTGCCGCGGGTTTTTCCATGAGCCACGTCAGATTGCGCAGGACGAAGAGCCATTTGTCGAACATACCGTCCAACTCGCTTTCCTGCTTGTTGAACTTCGGCATCTCGAGGTAGATGAATGTCAGCTTGTCGTAGAATACTTCCTGAGTCTTCCGATCTGTCAGTTGTACCTCGTGGTGGTAGTACGTGTCATGCTTGTAGTCGAAAGTGAAGTTGAGGATACCTATGACGTAGACCGCTTTGAGCTGGTAGTCCCAACTCCCTTTCTTCCCTTGTTCTTGTACGGGGAACGTGGAATAGTATAGGCTTCTGTCTTTGAAAAACTGTTGTTCTCCACGTTGTATTTCCACTAAGATCTTTTCTTCCTTTTCGTTTTCGCAATACACGTCGAATACGGCTCGACGGTCAGTCTCGTTGATTCCGAGATGCTCGGTGTTGAGGTAAGTGAGTGATTTTATTTTTTCCTTGTCATGCAGCAAACTATTGATGAAACTGAGAAGCAGGTCTTTGTTCATCTCGGTGCCAAACAATTTCTTGAACCCGAAATCGGTGTAAGGGTTTACATAACGGTCTTCATTGAATATCTTCTTTCCCATGGTTGTGTTCCACGCTTAAGGGTTGGTACGATATTGCAAAGGTAGTCTTTTTTGGCGTATGGAGCAATCCCGTAGGGTCTTTTTGAGAAATAAAATTTTCCAATGGCACAATCCGGTAACGGTTACCCTTTTCCGTGTGTCGCCGTTCCACGCCTGCGGCCACGAGGGCACGGCTGAACTCCTGTATGCCGATACCCGTGAACGTGCCCGGCTGACGCTTGCGCAACAGGGCGATGAGTTCGGGAAGGGAAACGGACAGGGCCTCTTCGTCCGGACGAGCGGCACGGAAGTGGCGGGCAAAGGCTTCTTCCGCCGGGCAAATGCGGTAGAAGGCCACGTTGGCACGTTGGATTTCCGCCTCTTCTTCCGCCGTGAACCCATGACGCTCGCCGCCGAGGACATGGCTTTCAGTTGGGCGTAGATTTGGGTATGTTCGATGTTTGTGCTGTCAATAGGTCGCTCCATCTCCACGCAGAGGAAACGGTGGCTGCCCGAAAGGTCGGAGAGCAGTTTGTGGCTGTTGGATGTGGCGATGAAGGAGGCGATGCGCGGCAGGCGGTCGAAATAATCGCGGAAGGGATGATAATCGGACAGGCGGTCAGAGCACAACGGAAAATCGTTTGGCTTATAAGGACTGCTGTCCGTCACCTGAGGGCGGCTGAAAGTTGGTTGCTTCAACCTTCAGGGTACTAATATACTTGAAGCTAAAGGTTTATGTATTATGCTGAAGCATGAGGCCTATTGTCAGAAAAAGTAAGGGGATTGCAAAGATGTGACAAGTTTGTCTGTTTTTGCGATTTCTATCCGGTTGTTTACAATAAAAACCATTCTTTCACGTTTCCAAAATAAGGTTAATGAATACGTAAAATGAGCGGAGGAATATGTAGTATAATATCTGCAGCTTTGGTTGCAATGGGAATAACGTTTGGGATAATGCCTTTTCTTTTGGATTTTTGCCGTAAGAGAGGATATTATGACTTGCCTGGGGGGAGGAAGGTACATCATTGTGCCATTCCGCGCTTAGGCGGTTTGCTTTTTATGCCTTCCATGTTGGTGGCGTTGGTTTCGGTTTTGATCCTGTCTTCTTCGTGGTGGCAAGGGGTACTGACTTTAAAGGTGTCGTCGTTGGCGATGGCAGTCGGGGCTTTTCTTATATATATAATAGGCACGGTGGATGATTTGGTAGGGATGAAACCCAATCATAAGTTTGCGGTACAGTTGGTGGCTGCCTTGCTGATGCCGTTTTGCGGATTGCTCATCAATAACTTTTATGGTTTGTTCGGCTTGCATGAATTGCCCGTGTGGTTTAGTTATCCTTTCACGGTATTTGTCATTTTGTTGGTCGTAAATTCCATAAACTTGATTGATGGGATTGACGGTTTGGCATCCGGTTTATGCATTTGCATTCTTGCGGCCTATATCTTCCTGTATTTGCAGATGGAACGTACTTTTGTTTATGCTTTGGTGGCATCAGGGTTGTTGGGTTCATTGGTGGCCTTTTTCTATTTTAATATGTGGGGGAAGGCGGAGAAGGGGACAAAGACCTTTATGGGGGATTCTGGAAGTTTGTTTTTGGGATATGCCATTGCGTATTTGTCTATTAAATATGCGACGAACAATCCGGTGGTGTTGCCTTATCGTGGCGATGCCTTGTTGATCTCCTACACATTGTTGATTGTGCCGACGTTCGATGTCATACGGGTGGCGCTGTTCCGTTTATATCGGGGCAAGCCCATTTTTGAGGCAGACAAGAGTCATATCCACCATTTGGTGATGGCTGCCGGTTTTTCCATGCATCAGGCATGGGCTGTCATTATGGGACTGTTTCTTTTCTTTTGCGGTTTGAATGCAACCCTTTATGTTTGGGGAGTTTCCGATACATGGATAGTCGTACTTGACGTGTTGTCTTACGGATTGTTTCATGTAGCTATGTATTTGTGCTCTAAATGTCGGGCTTGATATACTCGGTTCGGTAGGTGGTCGGAGTGGGGAAAAACAAAAGCCTTTCAGTTGTTAGCTGAAAGGCTTTTTTCGTATTTATTATCCTTAAAGAGCGGTGCTCTTATTTCGCATAACTTACCGAGCGGGTTTCGCGGATGACCGTGATCTTCACCTGTCCCGGATAGGTCATTTCATCTTGGATTTTCTTGGCTATCTCTCCGCTCAGGCTTTCCGTCTGCTTGTCGTCTATCTTGTCCGCACCTACGATGACGCGTAACTCACGGCCGGCTTGGATGGCGTAGGTTTTCGTTACGCCCGGATAGCTCATGGCTATATTTTCCAAATCGTTCAGTCGCTTGATGTAGGCTTCCACGATTTCGCGACGTGCTCCCGGACGCGCTCCACTGATGGCGTCGCACACTTGTACGATGGGAGCGAGCAATGAAGTCATTTCCATTTCGTCATGGTGAGCTCCGATAGCGTTGCAGATATCCGGTTTCTCTTTATATTTCTCGGCCAATTTGGCACCGTAGATGGCGTGCGGCAATTCCGGTTCCTCGTCGGGCACCTTACCGATGTCGTGCAACAGACCGGCACGCTTGGCTTTTTTCGGATTCAGTCCCAGCTCCGAAGCCATTACGGCACAGAGATTAGCTGTTTCACGGGCATGCTGCAACAGGTTCTGTCCGTAGCTGCTGCGGTATTTCATCTTACCCACGATGCGTACCAGTTCCGGATGCAGGCCGTGAATACCCAAGTCGATGGCCGTACGTTTTCCCGTTTCGATGATTTCTTCTTCCACTTGCTTGGTCACTTTGGCTACCACTTCTTCGATACGTGCTGGATGGATACGTCCGTCGGCTACGAGCTGATGCAGGGCCAGGCGGCAGATTTCCCGACGTACGGGGTCGAATGCCGAAATGACAATGGCTTCGGGAGTGTCGTCCACGACGATTTCCACGCCCGTGGCAGCCTCCAATGCACGGATGTTGCGTCCTTCACGGCCGATGATACGTCCTTTCACTTCATCGTTGTCGATATGGAATACGGTCACGCTGTTTTCAATGGCCGTTTCCGTTGCTACGCGCTGTATACTTTGTATGACGATGCGTTTGGCTTCCTTGTTGGCTGTCAATTTGGCTTCATCCATGATTTCATTGATGTAGCTTGCCGCGTTGGTCTTGGCTTCGTCTTTCAGGGATTCTACCAAGCGTTCGCGTGCTTCGTCGGCACTCAGCCCGCTGATGGCTTCCAGTTTTTCGCGTTCTTTGGCTTCCAGTTCCTTCAACTCTTCTTCGCGACGCGCCAATCCCTGCTGTTGGTTTTCCAGCCGTTTACGGTCGGTTTCTATTTCGCCTTTTTTACGGTTCAGGTCGTCCTGACGTTGGTTCAGGCTCAGTTCGCGTTGTTTCAGGCGGTTTTCGTGCTGCTGTATTTGTTGGTTGCGTTGCTGCACTTCCTTTTCCAGTTCCGACTTCTTGTTCAGGAACTTTTCTTTCACTTCGAGCAGTTTTTTCTCTTTGATGACTTCGGCTTCTTTGCTCGCTTCTTCGATAATTTGCCGATATTTACCCGTTGCCACATAGCGGAATAAAGCGAATCCCGCTATACATCCGACGATAAGGCAAGCTACGGAGATTATAAATACCATATCTTTTTTGTTTATAATGAATAATATAAAAAATCACGCACTGCTCACCCCGTCCGCATGGTGCGGAGAAAAGGAAACAGTGCGTGTGGTTTTTCCTGTAGGATGAATGTTTTTATTGTGCTTTCGTCCCTAAGGTTTCATCCAAAGTGTCCAACATGCGTTTCATGCTGTCAACGAATGGCTGTGTATCGTTGCGGAATTCGTTTTTTTTCAACGAGAGCGCAATGCTCAACACCGCCATGCACAAATAAATTTCATTGCCCTGATCCGGATACTGGGCTGCGTAGCTGTTGTATCTTTGGTTAATCAGCTTTTCGGCTGCCCGATAGGCTTCCTCGTCTTCCCGCCGTATGGTGATGGACAGAGGTTGCTGCCCCAATCTCAGGGTTATGGTAAAGTCCTCGCTTACTTCCATGATGTTTTACACATTTAAAAGTGCGATACACTTGTCTACTTCACGCACTAACTTTGATAATCTCGACTTAGCGTTTTTCATGTCTTCGCTACTGATGTCGATCATCTTGGCCGTTTTCAAGTTGGCATAATCTGTTTGCAGGCGGTCGATTTGCGAACGTAGCGCGGCGATGGTGGCGTCTTTTTCTTCCATGGTGCGCGACAACGCCGCATGACGGTCTTTCAAGGCTTTGTATTCCAGAGCCACCTGAGTGACACGAGCCTCCAATGTCCGTAACAATGCGCCTTCTTCTGCTGTCATTTCTGCCTTCCCGTTACAAAATTAAGAAAAAACGTTCAACGTCCCAAGCGTTTTTTTATTTTTTCTCGTCTACGTCTTTGGGTTTAGGCTCTTTCTTGGCCAAAAGGACGATGCGGTGGACATATTCGGTCATCCACGCTTCGCTGTAGCCTAAACGCATTTGATATTGACGGATGTTGACGCAAGTACGCCGTACGTTGTCGTCGCGCCAATCGTTTTTGGTCATGATCTGGTGTATGGTTTTGGCGGTCATGCCACGCAGTGCTTTGTGGAACATCGAAGGCATGCGGAACTTCCATTGCATTAGGTTACCCATGAGCATCATCAGGTCTTGGCTGAATCCCTGGAACATGAGCAGATAGTTCTTGATGTCGTCCACATTGCGGCAGTTGCGTTTGATGCTGGCATCTATTTCCTTGAAAAAGTTATCTTCCATCCCGTAGACGTCCATCAGCATGGTGCGGCAACGTTTCCTCTCGCCGATGCCCAGCTTGTTGTTTACTGTGGGGACATGCAGCGTTTGTTTAAAGATGCGCAGGTCCGGTAGTACGGCCAGATTGCTGATTCCCATTTGCATGGCCATTACGGCTTGGTAATATACACGGATGAGGGTCATGAAGTCCTCCATTCCTCCCACTCGTGCGGTCTCTTCTTGGGGTGCTTTGCCCAATAATTTTGCTATTATACCCATTGTATTTTCTCTTATTCGGTTAAATTCAGGGTACAAAGATAGTGAAAGGTGAGCGCAGAGACAAGCGAAAACGCAGTTTTCTGACTATGCCATGTATAGGCAAGGGATATAAAAACGGCGGGAATGCAATGTCGGTGGGGGATTGAGCCACCCTTGCATTCCCGCCGGTCAAAATGAAAAAGAGAAATCAGTTTATTCCTGCTCGAAAACCTCCTCGCTCAGGCGCATGAGATATTGTCCGTATTGGTTCTTCAGCATAGGCTGAGCCACTTCACGCAATTTCTCCGCGCTGATCCAACCCTGACGGTAGGCGATACCTTCCAGACAGGCCACTTTCAACCCTTGCCGCTTCTCGATGACTTCGATGAAAGTAGAGGCTTCGGAGAGGCTGTCGTGCGTACCGGTATCCAACCAGGCGAATCCCCTCCCGAGGGTTTTTACTTTCAGTTTCCTTTCATTCAGGTAAACTTGGTTCACCGTGGTGATTTCCAGTTCGCCCCGGGCCGACGGTTTGATGTGCGCCGCTACGTCCACCACACTGTTGGGATAGAAATACAAGCCCACCACGGCGTAGTTGCTCTTCGGCGAAGCCGGTTTTTCCTCTATGCTCAGACAGTTGCCGGCCTTGTCGAATTCGGCCACGCCATAGCGTTCCGGGTCGTTCACCCAATAACCGAATACGGTAGCTTTTTCCTCTCGTTCGGCATGAGCCACAGCTTCGCGCAGCATGCCGGTGAATCCGGCTCCATGGAAAATATTGTCACCCAATACCAGACAGACGCTATCGTTTCCGATGAATTCGCGTCCGATGAGGAAAGCCTGAGCCAATCCGTCGGGAGAGGGCTGTTCTGCATACTCGAAGCGTACGCCGAAGTCGCTACCGTCTCCCAACAGCCGACGGAATCCCGGAAGGTCGTGAGGCGTGGATATGATCAATATGTCGCGGATGCCGGCCAGCATCAAGACCGATACGGGATAATAAATCATCGGTTTGTCGAAAATGGGAAGCATTTGTTTGCTTACGCCTTTTGTGATGGGGTAGAGACGTGTGCCCGACCCGCCGGCCAATACGATACCTTTCATAATATTATATGTATATGTGATTAATAAGCATTTTCCTCATTGTGCCTCAGCATGTTCAGGAGCGTGCGCCACATGATGCGGAGGTCGAGCCCGAAACTCCAGTTTTCCACGTACCAGATGTCGGCCTTCACGCGGTTCTCCATCTGGTCCAGCGTCTTTGTCTCGCCGCGGAAGCCCTGCACCTGCGCCCATCCCGTGATGCCGGGTTTCACCAGATGACGCACCATGTAACGGCGAATCAGGCGCGAGTATTCCTGTGTATGGAGCAGCATGTGCGGGCGCGGCCCTACGAGGCTCATGTCGCCTTTGAACACGTTGATGAATTGCGGCAACTCGTCGATGTTGGTTTTACGCATCAGGTTGCCGAATTTGAATTTGCGCGGGTCGTTCTTGGTGGCTTGTATGCGGTCGCTGTCTTTGTTGACGTGCATGCTTCTGAACTTCAGGCAATAGAACTCTTTTCCGTCCAGTCCGTTCCGCTTTTGTTTAAAGAGAATCGGCCCCGGACTTTGTATTTTGATGATGATACCTGCAATGAGGTACACAATCGGAAATACGGTGAGCAGAAATAATCCGGATGTCAAAATATCGAAAAGTCGTTTGACCCCGCGGTTCACCGGGTCTTGCAGCGGCTCGTTTCGTACGCTCAGCAGCATGGTACTGCCTAAATGCGACAATTCCATGCGTTTGGTCAGGAACTCCATGAATACGGGCAGGGCGTAGAAACGAATCATGTGGTCTTCACAATAACGGAATATCTCGTCCGTTTCTGCCGTATAGTCTGTGTCGGGCACCATGTATAAGTCTGTCACCTCCTGGTGCTGACGCAAGTAACTCATTACCATCCGCCGGTCTCCCAGATTTTTCAGTTGCATGTCTTCCGGCAGTTCTTTACGGGTGAAGATGCCTAAAATCTTGAATCCAAGACTATGGTCGTTCAGCGTATGGTAAATATCCTCTAAGTTCCACGGATGTCCCACCAATATGACGTAGCGTTGGTTATGCCCTTTCGAACGGCTGTGTTTCAGGATATTGTGCACGATAGTTCGCTCCGCATACAGCAGGCAGAAGAAAAAAGAAGCCCCCATGAGCAGTTCTTCGCCGGCCACGTTCATCCGCCGTATCAGACTGATAGCTGCTATCATGAACAGTGTTTGCAGACATACGGTATAAACCGAACGTCCCAAAATGTCGTTGCCGTAAACCATACGTTTCAGGAATACGGGCGGAGCTATATAAAAGGTAGGGAATATCGTCAGAGCGCCGATGAGCAATTCCGTTTTCAGGGCGTATGGAAAGCTGAAAGCCAGTGTGAAACTGTGGGTCAGCGCAAAGGCAAACCAATAACTGACCATCAGCAATATGATATCGTTGCAGATGATGGCGGATTTTACAATGCCGGATTCTTCCAGATTCTTAATTTTCATATTTTATCTCTTCGAAAGGTTGGTTACGTGACTGCGAATGTATATATTTTTAGGGAATCCTACAATAATATATTGTTTTTAAATTGATTGAAAATTAAAAAAGCCCGAAATAAAGAACTATTTCGTTTATTTATTTGGAATGTATGTCAAAGATTTCTAATTTTGTGGCTTGAATGGAAATAATCAGAGAATAATTAGGAATAATATGCCCAACAAAACTTTTCAAACAAACGATGCTGTAGAAGAACAAGGTTCCGATTTTAATTATCGTGAGATATTGGATGCGGTCATTTTGCATTGGCATTGGTTTGCCATATCCATTGTCGGTTGTCTTTTTATTGCTTTTTTATATTTAAGGTATAAGGCTCCGGTTTATTCAACTGGAGCTGAGGTTTTGATTAAGGAAGAAGATCCCTATAAAAGCAGGATGCAAGGGAGTGCCTTGGCCGACTTTTCGCAATTGGGAATCCTGACGAACAGTAATGGTTTCGACAATGAAGTGGAAATCTTGAGCAGCAAGACGTTGGCCCGGAGAGCCGTGACCAACCTGAAGCTTTATGTCCGTTATGCGTTCGACGGTACGGTGCGTGATGAGGAGCTTTACCGTACGTCTCCCATTTTGGCCGATATGTCTTCGGTGGACTTGGATACGCTGTCCATGCCGGTGTTTTTGGAAATCAAACCTTTGCAGGAGGGGGGATATCATATAGAAGGCGAGGCGTTGGAAGAACGTTTTGAAGCCGATGTCAAGACGCTTCCGGTGAGGGTGAAGACCTTGTCCGGATGGGTGTCTTTGCGGCCTAATCCCGATCCTACCTGTGTGTTCGACGACCGTGCCTTGCGGATCTACATTTATCGTCCGACGATTATGGCGGAGGCTTTTCTGGAGGCTACTTCCATTGAACCTATCAGCAAGATGACGACGATAGCCCGTATCACGAAGAACGATACGCAACGTCAGCGGGCGGAAGATTATATGAACGAGTTGATTCGCGTGTATAATGAGGATGCCAACGAGGTGAAGAATGAGGTGGCTCTCAAGACGGAAGCCTTTGTCAACAAACGTATCAAGATTATCGATGCGGAACTGGGTACGACCGAGTCGGATTTGGAGATGTACAAAAAAAGGAACCAGTTGGTAGATTTGATGTCGGATGCCGAGGCTGCTTATAAAGGTATAGAGAATTATCAGACGCAGCAGATTGAGTTGCAGACACAGATGCTTCTGGTGAAATCGTTAAAGGAATATGTTGAAAATCCGACCAATTATATGGAGGTCATTCCGGCAAATCTCGGACTGACCGACCAGGGGCTGAATAACATTATCGCAGAGTATAACGCTAAGGTGGTAGACCGTAAACGCTTGCTGAAAACGGCACCGGAATCTTCGCCCGTAGTGGTCTCGGCTACGAATGCCATTGCTTCCCTTTATCCGGGCATACGTCATTCTCTGTCTACTGTGTATGACAATTTGCGGGTACAGAAACGCAATGTGGACGAACAGTATGATTTGTTCGTCGGACGACTTTCCAATGCACCGACGCAGGAGCGCGTGCTTTCCGATATAGGCCGTCAGCAGTCTGTGAAAGCGGCACTTTATCAGATTCTGTTGCAGAAGCGCGAGGAGAACGCCATTTCTTTGGCTTCCACCGTGGACAAGGCTCAGGTTATCGATGCTCCGGAAAGCACTATTCGTCCTATTTCACCGAAAAAGAAGCTGGTAGCGCTTATCGCCTTGGTGATGGGGGTAGCCATTCCGGCCGGACTGATATACGTGCTGAACTTGTTGCGCTATCGCATCGAAGGGCGTAATGATATTGAAAAGCTGACCGACTTGGCGGTCTTGAGCGATATTTTCGTAGCCGGAGAATTGAAAGACGGAAAACGGGCGATTGTCGTGCGGGAGAATACCAACGATATAATGGAAGAAACGTTCCGCAGTCTGCGTACCAATTTGGGCTTTGTCATGAAGAAGAGCGAAAAGGTGCTTTTATGTACGTCGGTGATACCCTGTGAAGGAAAAACTTTCGTGTCAACCAATCTGGCCATGAGTATGGCTTTGATGGGGCGTAAAGTCTTGGTGGTCGGATTGGATATCCGTAAGCCGCGATTGGCCAAGTTGTTCGGTCTGGTCACAGGACATCATGGGTTGACGACTTATTTGGCCGGGGAAGACAGTTCGGACGAATTTTTGCGTGAACAGATATTCAATTCCGGCATGCATGCCAATCTGGATGTATTGCCTGCGGGTTTGATTCCGCCTAATCCCGGTGAACTGATTACTTCGGAACGTTTGGACGATGCTTTTGCACGTTTCCGTGAATGGTATGACATGGTGATTGTCGATACTCCGCCTGTCGGTCTGGTGAGCGATACCTTATTATTAGGGCGTCTGGCCGATGCCACTCTTATTGTGTGCCGGTGTGATTATTCGCTCAAACGTAATTTTAATATCGTGAATACGATTCATCAGGAAGGAAAATTGCCGAAGATGAACCTCGTGCTTAACGGGGTGGACTTGCAACAGCGCAAGTATGGTTATTACTACGGTTACGGTAATTATGGCCGATACGGCCGCTACGGTTCTTACGGTAGCTATGGCGGTTATGGTAATTACGGAGGCTACGGTAAGGAGACGCACACCGGTAAGTCGAAGTCCCGGCACGGAAGCAGTCGTTACCTCCGTGAGGACCATTTCGATGATAAGGATTGATACCTTTATATATATAGGGCATGGAAAGAAAAAGAGATGGAGGTCAGAACCACCATCTCTTTTTCTTCTTTTGTGTTACGGGCTGGTCTTCTTCCCATTCTTCCTGTAACAGTTGCGCCATACTTTTCTTTTCCTTAATCATCCGGTAGATGGTACCCCAATCCGGAAGTCCGCCCACGTTACGGTCGTCGATGAACAGGTCGGCTTTCAACTTGCGGCTGTAATGACGGTTTTTGTCGGTGTCCTCTTCCGGAAAGTCCTTGTTTACGGCATAAAACTCTACCCCTCTCTGGCGGCACCATTCCACGGCCTCATCCAGCAAGCGCCCTTCCCGTACGCTCCATAAGATGAGTTGGTGGCGGTCTTCGATGAGCTTTTTCAATGTTTCTACAGCAAAAGGAATCTCACGTCCGATTTCAGGATAACGGTGTTCCACGATAGTTCCGTCGAAGTCTACGGCTATAATCATATTCGTCAAATTAAATTGTTTTTGCAGGCAAAGATAGTTCTTTTTAAAGGTAAAACGAAAAAAAGTCCCTTTTCTTTGTGCTTTTTCAGTCCTTCGTTCGTAATCTGCATAAAGACTCAAAGAAAGACTATACATTAATCTTTAAAAACGTAGAAAAATGAAGAACCGAATCCTTGCAGCTATGGCATTGTGCTGCGCTACTTCTTCAACGATGCCTCTGTGGGCCGCCGAGTATGACGACCCTACGATTGTGACGGTAGAACCCAATCTTGCAACCGACGGGACCGGAGGGGGAAAGTATTATATCTATCATGTGGCTACCCGAAAGTTTATTGCTGCCGGTAATGCTTCCGGTACGCAATTGAGCGTAGATTCCATCGGGCAGGAAATAACCATGGCTTACGGGGAAGAACGTCCTCCGTTATTGGTACAGAAACCGAAGGTGCCGGGTAAAGGTTGGATTTTCAACATGCTGAACGGGCCGTCCAACGGCAACCGTTTCCATGAGATTTATGTGACCGGTACCGGGAGCGCATACGTGGATTGCGGATCGGACGGCCATACTCTGTGGCAAATCAAAAAGCAGGAAAATGGTTATTATGCGATAAAGATTGTGGATCAGGATCCCGATTTCGGGACGGTTTCCGGGAATGAGATGACGGTGAACGGCGTGTGGGGGGTAAATCCCGGCAGCACGGTGGTGTATCCTTTTGCCGATAAGGATCAGGGCGGTTTCGAGAAAGTAGAGACCGATTGGGCTTTTGTTACGCCCGAAGCTTATTTTGTATATCAGGCTAAAAAGGCTTTGCAGGCCCAGTTGGAGTTTGCAGACGAGAACGGTTATACGGATGTGGCAAACTATGTGGCGCTTTACGAAAAAACAGACGCCACGGCTGAGGAGTTGGAGAGTGCTGCGGATGAACTGCAACAGGCTGTGACCGACCGGTTGGGGGCCGGAGCCTCGGAAGAACAGCCCAAATTTACCGATTTATTGGTTAATCCTTCGTTTGATGCAGACAACAGCGGTTGGATTGAGGATGGCGGTTCTCCTACGTTAGGACACCAGAAGAATGACAAATATCAGGACCCGGACGATGAATCTGTGGTAATGGACCAGTTTTGTGAGAAGTGGACAAAACCTGGAGGGACCAGTGCCATACATCTTTATCAGAAGTTCGGAAACATGCCCTCCGGCCGTTACCGTTTGTCGGCCGTGACTTTGGGTTACAATCAAAGTAATTTGAACGATATCCCCCGGGGGCTGTATCTCTTTGCTGATGCGTCGAAATATGACGAGAAGTTCAGGGCCGAGGCGCATACGGTGAAATTTTATGGTATAAAGAATGGTACACCGGGCGGTGCCGACGTGCCTGCACCGCGTAAGGTCGTATTGGAGTTTTATTCCCGGGGCGGCGATTTGACGCTTGGCTTTATGACCGAAAACACCAATTGTAACTGGTTTGGTATAGACAATGTGAAGCTCGAATATATGGGTAACGAAGGCGGGCTGGCTGCCGAATTGGCCCGTACGGTAAAAAATGCCGAGGCTTATTTGCAAGAACAGACAGGAGCTAATGCGCACTTCTCGGCATCGGGCAAGGCGAAGTATGAAGAAGTCTTGGCCTGCGCCAAGGAAGCTGCGGGAAATGCAGGGTTGGCGGATGACGATTGGGCTGCCGCAATCCGGATGGTGAATGCCCGGAAGGATTCCTTGGCTGTGGATATTGCCGCTTATAAGAAACTGAACGACGTGGTGATTCCTATGTTGGAGGCCAGACTTGACGACAGTCCTTACAGTGAGGTCGGCTTGCCTTCTTATGAGGATTACTTGGACAAACTCTACCGGGCCTATGACGACGGTTCGATGGCTCCGGCGGAGATAGACGGGGCAGAGGCATACGCTGAAGAACTGTTTAGGCAGGACGTGGCCGACATGATGGAGAGTGGGGCTACTGACAATGTGACAGGTCTGTTGGTCAACCCGAGCTTTGCAAAGAGCAATGACGGATGGACCAAGACGGGAAACGGCGACTTTAAGAACGAAGGTACGGAAATGACCGAAGTCTGGAATGGCCGGGATTGGGAAGTTTATCAGGACATGACCGGTTTGCCCGAAGGGTTCTATAAAATCACCATGCAAGGCTTCTATAGCCCGAGTTCTCCGACCACGTCCGTATGGCATGGGGCTTGGGGGCTTGAAGGAGACGAAGTGAATAAGGTGAAGGCTTCCGTATTCGGGAATGAAGCCTCTGCCTTACTCCATCATATCGCCGATTTCCCGCGTAACGACAAAATGACAGAAGGAGGTTGGGAGCAGGTGACCGGTACGGCCGATGATAACCTGAATGGCAAATGGCTCCCCACCGATAAAGCTTCATCCCAAGCCTTTTTTAAAGAAAATGCGGAGAATTATCTCAATACCGTCAGTTGCTATGTAGGCGAGGACGGCAAGCTCCGTGTGGGAGTGAAGTTGGCCGGTGTGACCATCAATGAATCATGGGTGACGATGGATAACTTCCAGGTGCTTTATTTGGGATTGGACAATCAGGAAGGTGCAGTGGCAGCCTTACAGGCTAAAATCAATGAAGCCAGACAGGTGGGAGCTGACGGGAGCCTGATACCATTGGACGTGCAGGAGCTTTTGCAGACTTCTGTTTTGGAAGCGGAAGAAGTTATAAAAGGTGAGATTTCCGGTCAGTTGTTTAAAGAAACCATGGCCTCGTTGTCAGCCGCTATAGAACAAGGCCATACATCCACCGAACTTTTGAATAAAATAGACCGTCAAGTGACCCGGTATGATCAGGAATATAATGATGGAGTTTACGATTCGTATGACCAGGATGATGTAGACGCGCTTTTGAATATTGTTTATGAAGTTATGGATTTCATCGACGGCGGTTCATTCGAGAGTGTGGGGCAGATTGAGCAATACATTGCAGATATGAACAATGCTTACGGCAAGATGAAACAGAGTGCCATCGACTTCTCTGCAGCTTCCAAGGACGAACCTTTAGATGTGACCGAGCTGTTGGAGAATCCGTCGTTCCAGCAGGAAGATGAAGAAGGGAACATGGTGTTCAATTACGACGGTTGGGAGGTAGAGGTTTCCAACAACCCAGACGGGGCTGCGGCCAACGACTCCGTATTCGAGTTCTTCAATAACCTTCAGGCTGATATTCATCAGGGCTTGTATTGTATGAAACAAGGTTATTATCGTGTCAAAGTTTATGGATTCTACCGGTATGGTGACCTTATAGGGGCGGCAATAGCTCATCGTGATGGAACGGAAAAGCTATTAACTTCCTTGTATGTCCAAACGGAAACGGAAGACTTTGCAACACCACTTGCCAGCTTGTTCGAATGTGTACACGATGGCTTGCTCTCTCCTGACGATGCGTTGCTACCCGATTCACTGTTCCCCGGTTCCGATCGTACATACCACTGTGTGGCAGATAAACGTTTAGGGGCACGTGCTGCCATGACATGGGGGTATTATGAAGTGGATAAACCTTTCTATGTGAAAGAAGGCGAATCTGTGGTTGTCGGTGTGCGCAAGGATGACGGATTGGTCAACGATTGGGTCTGCATCGACGACTTCTCCCTTGAATATCTGGGTGATGGAGAAACCAATAGACCGGACGATTTCGTGGACAATATTGATGAGGTATTTGTCGGTGGTGAAACGGCTACAGTGGTTGCTTCCGAATGGTACACCATCAACGGTGTGCGTGTAGCCGAACCGAAGCAGCGCGGAATTTATATCCGTCGGGACAAGATGAGCGACGGAACGGTAAAGGCTGAAAAAGTGATGGTGAGATAAATTATAATTAGGTTGTTTTAACTATAAGGTCTATGGGCATAGTCTTTATGTTTCATAGACCTTTTAAAAAAAAATAATAATGAAAGTATTACATTTTATTGGTTTTTTATTCTTTTTGTGTGTTTGTTATTCTTGTACTAAGGATGAACTAGTGCAAAGTGATGAAGAGGTTGCAAAAGTGAATCAATCGCAGAAGAAAAAATCTTCCGAACCTGATACATGGATGGCGGGAATAGAGATAACGGATTTATTTGGTAGTTCAATCTACAGTTTAATGGAAGATGTCAAAACCAATCGGTTTGCAGCAGTTGGTGTATATGTAAAATATAAAAGTAATCCGGACAAACCTTTTTGTTGGGAATTGGCGATGGATCCGTTAACGGATAATGGTTGGTCGTTATATGTGGAAGAGTATGTGAAGCGATTGTATTTGGTATATAATCAAAAAATAGCTACAGAAGATGATAGAATTGATGTTCCTGTTTTTTATGAAGAACGTGAGCCAATGTGGGCAAAATGTACCTTTTATAAGCAAGGTACTTTTCAAATTACCCCTTTTGACGGGATGGTTTTAAAAATTGTTTTGGGCTTTGATAAAGCTTCTGCTGGGTGTGGTTTTGTTACTACTTATGAGTCTTTAGATTTAGATTTATCTTATTATAATTCATTGCGTGTTTTTAATTTGTTACAGAATGAGGATTTGGAACTTTATCCGAAACGTTGATTAAGAGATGTTGAAAAGGTAGGAAGAAGTCTCTTTGTTTCTTATTTCTATTTGTGTCCCTACACAGTTTTGGGCTGTGTGGGGACACAAAACTGTTAAAAAATGGAGTTTTTCTGCTTTTTTCTTCTTGAATTATTTTTTTAATAAAATACTTCTTGTAATTTTGCTGCCATAATAAATCCTAATAGAAGGACTAATACATTATATTAACTTAATTTTCAAGAAGCATGAAAAACAGATTACTTGCTTTGATGGCGCTTTGCGGCGCGACTTCATCTACAATGCCTTTGTGGGCATCCGAGAATTGGCCGGATCCGACCTTGTCTTTCGTTGATCCTAATTTGACCCAAGACGAAACGGGCGGTGGTGTGTATTATATCTATCACGTAGCTACCCAAAAGTTCATGACGAACGGTGATTGGAAAAATAACTGGAAGACAGAACTTGTCGTGGGCGATGAGGGGCAAGAGATAACTTTGAGTTACGGTGAAGATTACGAATTAGTCCGTCGTCCCGAGGGCGATCCGGATCGAACGACAGCTAAGGGATGGCGCATGAGTATGATGAACGGGCCAACGAATGGTGGTTATCATGAACTTTTCATCCGCGAGGCTTCCATGGCTATTTGTGTGGATCATAATAAGCAGGGGCATATTTTATGGAAAATCACGAAACAAGATGATGGCAATTACCGTATCAAGATTTTGGATGAAGACACCAAGTTCGGTGTGAATGCCAGCGGTGGATTGTATAAGAATGCTTATATGGGCGTGAACGAGGGTGAAACGGGTGTGAATCCTGTGCTCGATACGAATATGGCCGGATTTGAGAACGGACAACTGGACTGGAAGTTCGTGACACCGGAGGCTTATAACGTATATAAGGCTAAGAAAAAGTTACAGGAGCAGTTGGATGCCGCCGATGTGGCAGGTTTCGATAAAATTGCCGATTATGCGGCACTCTATAATAGAACGGATGCTACAGCGGAAGAAGTAGAGCAAGCTGTAGAGGACTTGAAACTGGACATCTTGGAATTTAAATACAGTTCGGCTACGTCTGGCAAACCGATAGAGGTGACAGAACTGATTTCCCAACCTTCATTTAACGAAAGTACGGATGGATGGGTGACTAAGAGAGAGGGGTCGAGCGGTAATTTCACTCGTAAGGCGGGTGATAAGATGATAGCCAGTGACGGCAAGGAGTGTGAAAACTTCTTTGAGTATTGGATCGATCCGAAAGAAGGTAACCAACCGAATTGGTCCATTACTCAGGAACTGAAGGACTTGCCGGATGGCAAGTATCGTTTAGGGGCTTATATCATGACCAATGTATTGGCACAAGGCGATGTGACTGGTCCCAAGGGACGTTTCCTGATGGCTAAGACGATGGCCGGTGAGGTTCGTAAAGAAGCGGATGTGCCGGCGATTGAAAATCCGGATAAGGCGAACGGCTATTTTGCTCCCTATACATTAGAGTTTTCTGTTATCGGCGGGACGGCTACGATTGGAATGGTCGTAGAAAACGCAAACTCTAACTGGACAGCCGTAGATAACTTTACCTTGCAATATTTGGGAAAGGCCGATGCCGCTACGGTTCGTAGTATGTTGGAGCAAAACATAAAGGATGCGGAAGCCAAATATGCGGAATATACAGGGGCTAATGAACGTTTCAGTGTGTCCGGCCAGCAAAAATACGAAGAGACCATGAAGGCAGCCAAGGATGCGGTGGCCAATGAACAGTTGGATGACGAGACCTTGATGGGATTCATTACTACGGTTCAACTTCGTATGGACTCCTTAGCTATGGATATTTCTGCATATAAGACTTTGGCACAAAAATCTGCAGAATTGGAAGAAGCTTATGCTGGGACTGAGTACGAGGAAGTGGGACTGCCTTTGTATGAGGATTATTTGGATTTATTAGCTGACGGGCTTGCGCAACGCACGTTCAATCCCAACGAAGTGGACAGCATCCAGCCACGTGCAGACCGGATTCTGAAACAGGCCGTGTTGGAGTCTTTGCAGTCGGAAGATGGCTTGCGTACAGTGACGGGCTTGTTCACCAACATGGATTTCTCGAATGGTACTAATGGATGGACATTGACGGGAAAAGGTGACTTGAAACATGATAATACAGGGGTGGCCGAACTTTGGAATGCTAAAGGAGGCGACGGTGAAGTGTCGCAAGAACTGAACGGCTTGCCTTCAGGCTCTTATAAGATTACGATGCAGGGCTTCTATTCCCCGAGTTCGAACAATTCCAACTCTTGGCAGCAGTCTTGGGGACAGGAAGGTGATACCGCGAATGACATCTTGGGGTCACTGTTCGCCAACGATGCATCAGTGAAGCTTCATCACGTGATGGACTATCCTTTGACGGAAGAAGAAAAGGGTACGGCCGAGCGTTACGAACAAATCACCTTTACGGACGACCCGCAATACAAGGATAAGTGGTTGGTTCGTCTCAAACCGGCGGTAGCGGAAACGTTTACGAAGTTCCCGGATCGGTATGTCAACGAGGTGGTTTGCTACGTGGGTGAGGATGGTAAGCTTCGGCTGGGTATCAAAACAGCTACGGCTTCTGTCGATTGGACCGGTACATGGACGGTTTTTGATAAGTTTGAAGTAGAGTATTTGGGAGCTGAAGACATGACCGGCGCCGAGACTTCTATCAATGCTTTGATAGCAACAGCTACGGACATGGTGAATAAAGAGGTTCTCACTACACAAGAAGCCAAGGACGGCCTGAATGCAGCCATCGAATCGGCAAACAAGGCTGTGTCTGAAGGTTTGACGTTGGAAGTGTACAATGAGCAAGTGGCAGGTTTGAATGCGGCTATCAAGGCCGGTCAGGAAGCCATTGATGCGGCTACCGCGTTGGAGAAGAGAAACGACAACCATAATGACAAGCTGACTTCTGTAGGTGAAGAAAGTTATGATGCTTATGTTGATACGGACGGTTTTGCGGAACTTGAAAAGGTAGTTTTGGAAATCGAAGGAAAGATAAGCGGTGAGGGCATCTTTGCTTCCATGGAAGAAATCGACGACTATAATGCCAAGATTAACAAGGCTTATACCAAGATGGTGAGTGGGGTCATTGATTTCTCTACCGCGTCTAAGGATGCGCCGGTGGACGCCACAGGTCTGATTATCACCCCGGGTTTCCAAACGCGTACTTTTAACGAAACTACGCAGGTATGGGAAGATGCTTCATCATCGGATGGTTGGACGGCTACCGGTGGTACGGCTACGAGTGGATTGAATTATGAAATCTTTAATGATACTGCTGGAATCCACCAGAAGCTCTACAACATGCCTGCCGGTTACTACCGTTTGGTTTACAATGGCTTCTACCGTGCGGGAGATATTACTCCTGCGGCTTTGTCTCGTCGTGAAGGTGTGGAGCCTCTGAACGCGCAAGTCTATTTGGACGGCAATGAATCCAAGTGGAACAAAAAACTGGTTTCCATCTTCGAGAACTTAAGCGAATATAAATACACGACAGACGACAAGGCCGTGGCAGATACGTTGTTGACCCCAGAAGATGAAGGTATGTTATATCATTTTATTATTAATGGTGTGAGTGGGGCGAAAATAGTTTTTGAAGAAGGTAAATACGAGGGCGACTTCAGTTTCCGTGTAGAAGAGGGTGAAGAACCGGTATTAGGCGTACGTAAGACAGGCAAGATTACGAACGACTGGACTTGCTTCGACAACTTCAAGCTGTTGTACTACGGGGACGGTGATGCCAACAAGCCGGATGACATCGACGATGCCTTGGATACAAATATTGACGAAGTCGTAACTGACGGTAAGGCAACGGTGGTAAGTTCCGCATGGTACACCATCAACGGTGTGCGTGTAGCCGAACCGAAGCAGCGTGGCATCTACATCCGTCAGGATAAGATGAGCGACGGCACGACGAAGGCAGTGAAAGTAATGGTGCGTTAAACCACCGTTATGATATATCAATAAAAATAGGTTCATAGATTAGATTGGAAGGGAGGACGAAGTGATTTCGTCCTCCCTTTTCCGTATCTATCGGCAGCGGTAGCCGTTTTGTGATGAATGAATGTCATCCTTCACCGTAATATTATGTGAGACAATATATTATGGTGAAAGCAGGCCCTTCTGTAGTGAACCTATGGTGAAGGCTTTTGGGATGCCCTTTCACCGTAAGTGTCTGTTTTGCAGCGTGTATGAAGGATGCGAACCCATTTCTCTTTTTTCTCCTTGTAGGGTGTGGGAAAAGCGCAAGGTGAAAAGCGTGTTTCTTTCTCATCTGGAATCCATGGGCTGAGAGTGGACTCCTGCCATCAAAGAACCAAAATCATTTGGCAGAGGAAAGAAAATCATTCGGCTGAAGATGAAAAATCGTTTGGCTGAGAACGGAAAATCATTTGGCGCAGACTTTTTTTGTCGCTTTCCGCAAAGAAGGGGGACTGTCCACCAGGCGCGGCCCCCTATTTCCCGGCGTAATGGTATCTCATGGAAAGCACATACACCCTCACCACCTCTTCGTCGACCGAATAAACGATACGGTGCTCCGAATTGATGCGGCGCGACCAGTATCCGGCCAATTCATATTTTAATGGTTCTGGTTTACCTATGCCGGTGTATGGATGTTCGGCAATGTCTTTAAGTAAAGCGGTTATTTTGTTCATTATGGCTTTGTTCCCGGACTTCTTCCAATATTCCCTGTCTTTTTCCGCTTGTCCAAGAAAAATTATTTCCATAATTCATCAATATTTACGGCCGTCCCTTTACCTTCTTTGATTTCTTCCGCTCCTTTCCTGATGGCGTCCATCATGGCCGGAGATTTCATGATATATTCAGTCTCTTTGATGGAGTTGTATTCGTCCAAAGACATGACAACCACGCTCTCATTGCCCGGACGGTGTACCAACAGCGGCTCGCTGTCATTGATTACCCCGTCAAGGTAATGTTTCAGGTTGTTCCTCAGTTCAGAATAATTTGCAGTCCTCATAACTTTATGTTTTTTATCGTTTGCACAAAGATAAGTACTTATTCTCGTACTTGCAAGCGTCTTCCCTTATATTTTATGGATGTTTTGTCAAGCAGAAAGGCTTGCCATTGGGGTAAAGAATAACTTGTTTGCGTTAAAAAACGGCTGATTTTGATTTTTTTCTTTCGGATTATTCTTTTTATTGAATACTTATTGTACCTTTACGCCCATAAAAATCCTATTAAAAGCGAAACATTATATTAGTATTAACTTAATTTTCAAGGAACATGAAAAACAGTTTACTTGCAGTGATGGCACTCTGTGGTGCAACTTCGTCTACTTTGCCTTTGTGGGCAGCAGAGTGGGAAAATCCTATTCCGAATTTTGTAGAACCTAATTTGGATACAGACGGAACCGGAGGGGGCGTGTATTATATTTACCATGTGGCTACCCAGAAGTTTATAACGTGCGGCGATTATAATCATAATTGGGGGACAGAGGTAATTGTGGCTGACGAGGGAAAGCAGTTGGATTTGACCTATGATACCGATTATGAATTGAGTAACCGTCCCGAAACCGATAAGGAGTATTCCAATGCCAAGGGGTGGCGTTTCACCATGTGGGACGGGAAAAGTAATACCGGTCGCCACGAACTTTATTATAGCCCGACGGACAATGCGTTTTGCGTAGACCATAACAAACAGGGACATATGTTGTGGGAGATTCGTCCGGTGGGTGATGGAAATTACCGGATTAAGATAAGCGATAACGACCCGACTTACGGATTGAATTCCGAGCATGCGGCAGAATATGTAGGTTTGGTGGATGAGACCCGTACCGGAGTGGACGCCTTTATCAATCCGGAAACAGCCGGTAATGAAAAAGCCCAGTTGGATTGGAGGTTTGTGACTCCGGAAGCTTACGAAGTCCTCTTGGCAAAGCGTGTGCTGAAAAAGTGGTTGGAGAGTGCCGATGAGGCCGGATATACGGAGTATGGCGAATATGACAAAGTGTATCAGAATGCAGCCGCTACTTTGGAGGAAGTGGAAGCGGCTTCGGCAGGATTGAAAAAGGCAGTGTTCGACTTTAAGTTCTCGGGGGCTTCGGAAGAACATCCGGCTGATGTGACCGACGTGATAGAGAATCCTGCTTTCGACAATGGGGAAAATGGATGGACTTTGCAGCGCGATGCCATCAGCGGGCAGGATAATTTTGGGGTACAGTCTTCTTCTCAAACTACTTCCGACGGAACAGAATTCAAAGGTTTCTTTGAGCGTTGGACGGCCACCAATCCGCAAACGAGTTGGTCTATTACGCAAGAAATCAATGATATCCCGGATGGGCGTTATCGGTTGAGTGCGTATATCCTGACGAATGTGAAGGAGGAAAACGGAGGCCCGAAAGGACGCTACCTCTATGCCAAGTCGAAGGGAGGCGAGGTGAAATTGCAGGCCACCGTGCCGTCGCCCGACGGAGGAGGTTATGCTGCGCCCTATACGCTTGAGTTTTCTGTCATAGGCGGTTCCGCCACGGTGGGTTTAAAAGTGGAAAACCCTAATTCAGAGTGGACGGGCGTGGACAATTTCAAATTGGAGTATTTGGGAGAGACCGGTGCCATGACCATGCAGGATTATCTGAAAGAGCATATCGGAGATGCAGAAAAGACTTACGGGGCATACAAGGAAGCCAACAAAAAAATGAGCAAGAAAGGAGAGGACGGTTATTTGACGCTTATCCAGCATGCCAAGGAAGTGGCTGCGGACGCGAGCGTGGACATTGAGACCGTGTCGGCTTTGATTGAGACTTTGCAGAAGCAGATGGACGAAATGGCCAAAGACGTGGCTGCGTATGATAAACTGGCTCAGTTGCTTACTGAGGCTGAAACTAAATATTGGGCACCTCCCTATGAAGATGCGGAGTGGCCTACCTTGGAGGACTATATCGACAATACGCTTAAGGTGGAGCAGGGGGATTGCAGTTTCGATCCGGCTTTGATAGACAGTGTTCAACCGCGTATGGATCGCTATTACATGGAGGACTTCAGGGCTGCCGCTTTAAGAGGAGAAATCGAGGACTTCACGCCCTTGTTGGTCAATGCGAACTTCACCGACAATGCCAACGGATGGCAGGGTGGTTCCGGACAAGGCGTGGAAACGGGTGAGATGTATGATAAACAGACGTTTGATGTCTACCAGGAAATAGAGGGCTTGCCCGAGGGATCTTATGAAGTCTCCGTACAAGGATTCCAACGGCCTACGTGGCATGATGCTTGCCAGGCAGCTTGGGGTACGGAGGCCAAGGAGGCGCAGGTTACTGCGTATGCTTACGGTAACGACGGTTCCGTAAAGCTCCACCATTGTTACGATGAGGTGTTTGATGAACCGATGCAGGCGGAAGGTTGGGGCAAAGATGTACAATTGTCATTGCCGAATGACGAACTGAGGAATGGCAAGTATGCCTTGGATGCTTTGACGGGAACACATAAGGCTTTTGAAGAAGGTCATTTCGAGAACAAATTCGTTTGTTATGTGAAGGCTGACGGCAAATTGCGCGTGGGCGTGCGGATGACTGAGGATTCGGGACTTTCCGGGGATTGGACTACGTATGACAATTTCAGGTTGAAATATTTGGGTGCGGAGGATATGACCGGAGCGGTTTCAGCGTTGGAGGCCCGGATAGCCGATGCAAAAGTGCTGTTTGATGATAAGGAAACGCTTACTACCCAGGCGGCGAAAGATGCCTTGCAGAAAGCCATTACCGATGCTACTGCGGCTTTGGAGACGGAATTGACTCAGGAGTCGTATGCCGTTAATTCGGAAGCGTTGAATGCAGCTATCGAACTTGAGACTGAATCACGTGCGGCGGCAACCAAATTAGAGGCGACGGCTACCGGTCATGACAACAAGTTCAATGGCACAGAGGGTGTTGAGGGATATGATAAATATATCGGTACGGACGAATACGATGTTTTGTTGGAACTTGTGTCGGATGAAGTGTTGTTGGCCATTGACGAACGTTCGCTTGTCGATTTGGCACAGATTGAAAGTTTCATGCAGCGTATGAACGAGGCTTATTGCAAGATGGTGGCCACACAAGTGGATTTCAGTGGGGCTTCGAAAGATACCCCGGTCGATGTCACGGGCATGATTACCAATCCGAGCTTTGAGGAAATGGATGCCGACACGCAGGAGAAAGCAAGCTCTGATACAGGATGGGAATGCAATAAAGTGGATGGTAATAAGCTGAAGGCTGAGGATTTGGTTTACGAAATGTTCAATATCGGTGATGTCAAACTTTACCAGACCGTATATGCTTTGCCTAAGGGATATTATCGCCTTACTTACAATGGCTTCTATCGTGGCGGGGATGTCGTGCCTGCGGCTTTGACGCGTCGTGACAGCACGGAAGAGGTGCTGAATGCGAAGGTTTACGTTGAAACGGCTTCCGAAAAGTTGTCTGTCCCATTGGCTTCCATCTTTGATCATGTGACGCTTTACAGCTATGACAGTGGTGATATTGTTTTGGCTGACTCTTTATTCCCGGATATGCGCGATATGATGTATCATACCGTTGTAAACGGTAAGGTGGGTGCCCGCAAGGCTTTTGAGGACAATGCTTACGAGGGTGCATTCAGCTTTGAGGTGAAGGAAGATGGAGAAGGTGTAACCATCGGAGTTGAAAAGGATGCAGTCATTACCAATGATTGGACATGCTTCGATAATTTCCACCTTTATTATTTAGGTGCCGGTGAAGCCAACCGTCCCGATGACATTCCGAATGGCGTAGAAGATGCAGTTGCCGACGGTAAGGCTACGGTGGTAAGTTCTGCATGGTACACTATCAACGGTGTGCGTGTAGCCGAACCGAAGCAGCGCGGCATCTACATCCGTCAGGATAAGATGAGCGACGGCACGACTCAATCCGTGAAAGTAATGGTGCGTTGAACCACCGTTATGATATATC
>PPYF01602707.1_pt1 | contig 72096 bp, 65 predicted proteins | sample 1559871 | NCBI WGS metagenome assembly PPYF01 (sample SAMN08240021, study PRJNA423297) | Human gut metagenome, whole genome shotgun sequencing project.
CCTTTTAATTAAAATAATTTTTTGTGAATGAGGTAAACTGTCAGTGAAACACTTATCGCAAAGGCGATGAAAATAATAATCCAAAAAGCATGTGGCTCCCCATTGAGCGGTAAGTCATTGTTTTTGAAGTTCATTCCATAGGCTGAAAAAATCATGGTTGGAATGGACATGACAATTGTCACCAAAGCCAGAGCTTTCATGATGTTATTTTGATTATTTGAAATGATAGAAGCAAATGTATCGGTCATGCTGTGCAAGATATTTCCATAAATATCTGCCATCTCAATCGCCTGCTGGGTCTCGATGAGTGTATCTTCCAGCAAGTCCTCATCTTCTAAATATTTCTTAATATTGCTTGTAGCGCTAGTTAATTTTTTAATCACACGCTCATTGGTTTTTAAGGACGCTTTGAAATAGACAATCGTTTTTTCAAGCTCCATGAGTTCAATCAATTCTTCATTGCGAGTGGATTTGTGCAGTTGACTTTCGATTTGTTCGCTTTTACGATCAATGGAACGAAGCGCTGTCAAATACAGCTCGGCGTTTCGATAAAGAATTTGGAAAATAAAGCGAGAACGCATAAACGTATAGAAATTACGTAATCGTCGATTAATAAAAATATCGAGTAATGGAAGTTTTTCCAAACAGGTGGTAATAATCGCATCTTCAGTGATGATAATTCCCAGAGGAATGGTTACATAGTAAGTCTGATTATTTCGCTCTTCTGTAATTGGAACATCCACGATAATCAAAGTATATTCATCTTCGATGGTGACACGAGACATTTCTTCTGCATCGAGTGGCGCCCGCAAGTCGGTAATGTCAATGTCAAAGGCATTGGCAATTTCAGTAGACTCACTTTGAGAAGGGTTGACTAAATTGATCCAAGTCCCCGACTCAAGCGTATCAATTTCTTTAAATTCAGTTGTTGTCGATAGAAAGACTTGTTTCATATTTTCCTCCTTCAGTTATTTGCACACCGTACTATTATACTATAAATTTCCGAGTTTTTGGGTAAAAGATTGCAGAAAATTTTGTTATAATAGAAAGAAATTTAAAATAAAGTGTGGTAAGAATGCAGGATAAAATTATCATTCATGGAGCGCGAGCTCATAATCTAAAAAATATTGATGTCACGATTCCGCGAGACAAGCTGGTTGTCGTGACTGGTTTGTCTGGTTCAGGCAAGTCTAGTCTCGCTTTTGACACTCTCTATGCAGAGGGACAACGGCGCTATGTAGAAAGTTTGTCTGCCTATGCCCGTCAATTTTTGGGCAATATGGAAAAACCAGATGTGGATTCAATTGACGGACTTAGTCCAGCTATTTCTATTGACCAAAAAACGACCAGCAAGAATCCGCGGTCAACGGTTGGAACAGCAACAGAAATCAACGATTACCTTCGTTTGCTCTATGCACGTGTGGGTACTCCTTACTGTATCAATGGGCATGGAGCTATTACTGCTTCTTCTGTGGAACAAATCGTCAATCAAGTTTTGGAATTGCCAGAGCGTCAGCGGTTGCAAATCCTAGCGCCCATTGTTCGCAAGAAAAAAGGGCAACACAAGACAATTTTTGAGAAAATTCAAAAAGACGGATACGTGCGTGTGCGCGCGGACGGAGATATTTATGATGTCACAGAAGTTCCAGAGCTTTCTAAAACGAAAAAACACGATATCGAAGTAGTGGTGGACCGAATTGTTATTAAGGGCGGTGTACGCAGTCGGTTGTTTGATTCGATTGAAGCAGCCTTAAGAATTGCGGACGGTTACGTGGTGATTGATACGATGGATGGCAAGGAATTACTCTTTTCCGAGCATTATGCTTGTCCAGTCTGTGGCTTTACGGTACCTGAGTTGGAGCCTCGCCTCTTTTCTTTTAATGCACCATTCGGCTCTTGTCCTGATTGTGACGGTCTGGGTGTGAAGTTGGAAGTGGACTTGGATATGGTGGTTCCTGACAGTAGTAAAACCTTGCGGGAAGGCGCCTTAGCTCCGTGGAATCCTATTTCTTCAAATTACTATCCTCAAATGCTAGAGCAGGCAATGACGGAATTTGGTATTGATATGGATAAGCCATTTGAGGAACTGACAGAAGACGAGCGGCAGCTGATTTTCTTTGGCTCTGAAGGGCGAGAATTTCATTTCCATTATGAAAATGAATTTGGTGGTGTGCGAGATATTGACATTCCTTTTGAAGGCGTCGTGACCAATATCAACCGTCGCTACCATGAGACCAATAGTGATTTCACCCGTACCCAGATGCGGCTTTATATGAATGAGCTGACGTGTGCAAGCTGCCATGGTTATCGACTGAATCCACAAGCCTTGTCTGTTAAAGTGGGGGGTGAAGGTGGTCTCAATATTGGTCAAGTGTCTGATTTGTCTATTGCAGATCATTTAGAATTACTTTCTCATCTGACTTTGACTGAAAATGAAGTGGCCATTGCAACACCGATTATTAAAGAAATTCGCGATCGCTTGACTTTTCTTCATAATGTCGGGCTTAATTATCTAACTCTATCTCGTTCTGCGGGAACATTGTCGGGTGGTGAGAGTCAGCGGATTCGCTTGGCAACTCAAATCGGCTCTAATCTCAGCGGTGTTCTTTATATCTTAGATGAGCCTTCTATCGGTCTTCATCAGCGCGATAATAATCGTTTGATTGCCAGTCTTAAGAAAATGCGCGATCTGGGCAATACCCTCATCGTAGTTGAACATGACGAGGATACCATGCGTGAAGCGGATTGGCTGATTGATGTGGGACCTGGAGCTGGCGTTTTTGGTGGCGAAATTGTTGCGGCAGGCACGCCTGAGCAAGTTGCGAAAAACAAAAAATCCATTACAGGTCAATACTTGTCAGGTAAACGCAAGATTGAAGTTCCGCTAGAACGCCGAGTTGGAAATGGGCGCTTTATCGAAATCACAGGTGCGCGAGAGCACAATTTGCAAAACATCACGGCCCGCTTCCCGTTAGGAAAATTTATAGCCGTGACGGGAGTTTCCGGTTCTGGGAAATCCACCTTGGTTAATTCCATTTTGAAAAAGGCAATTGCGCAAAAGCTCAATCGTAATTCAGACAAACCGGGTAAATTCAAAAATATTTCAGGAATTGAGCATATTGATCGTTTGATTGATATTGACCAGAGCCCGATCGGCCGAACACCAAGATCCAATCCAGCGACGTATACTGGCGTCTTTGATGATATTCGCGATCTCTTTGCTAAGACCAACGAAGCTAAGATTCGTGGGTATAAAAAAGGGCGTTTCTCTTTCAATGTGAAGGGGGGACGCTGTGAGGCTTGCTCTGGGGATGGGATTATCAAGATTGAGATGCATTTTTTACCAGATGTTTATGTCCCTTGTGAGGTTTGCCATGGAACACGGTACAATAGTGAAACCTTGGAAGTGCACTACAAGGAGAAAAACATTGCTCAAGTTTTGGATATGACGGTCAATGATGCAGTGGAATTTTTTAAGCATATTCCTAAAATTGAGCGGAAACTTCAGACCATCAAAGACGTAGGACTAGGATACGTAACGTTAGGACAACCCGCCACAACTCTGTCTGGTGGGGAGGCTCAGCGGATGAAACTAGCCAGCGAACTTCACAAGCGCTCAACAGGTAAGTCTTTCTATATTCTGGATGAGCCAACAACGGGTCTTCACACAGAAGATATTGCTAAACTCCTAAAAGTTTTGGCTCGTTTTGTGGATGACGGCAATACTGTTCTTGTCATCGAACATAATTTAGACGTGATTAAAATGGCAGACCACATCATTGATCTTGGCCCTGAAGGCGGTATCGGTGGAGGTACTATTATTGCTACTGGTACACCGGAAGAAGTAGCTGCAAACTCTGCTAGCTATACTGGCCAGTATCTAAAAGGAAAGTTAAAATAAGATTTAAAAGACTCTGCTTTTTTAGGCAGAGTCTTTTTTATAATAAATTACGAATTTTTTCTTTTATAAATGGGTTAAGAGAATAGTGTTTATCCAGATATTCTAGGAGTGCTTGAGCAGACTCAGAAATGCGTTCGTAACCTTGCAAAAAGTGAGGCAATTGCTTGGCTTCCTTTGGATAACCTTCTTCAAATCGTCTGTTGGTATTAAAGATATCTATAAAATTAGATTTAGAAGTTGTTTCCAAACTGATTAGTTCAGTCCAAAGCTTGACGGATCTGTTTTGGATGAAATCATAAGCAGCTAAATTTTCACCTCGCTGATAGCGACCTAGCCCTAAATATAGATTACATGAGATTTCTCCCAACAGCCATTCACGGTCTCTGTTTTCTTTTGATGGCAGTCTTTGTGGCTGACAGATTGTTTCATCAAAACCGACCTCCTTCCAGATAATCTTGCCTTCAGCGAAGGGAATGTTTACTAGTTCATGAGCTTCAAAGACAGCAAATTCACAAAAAACAACATCTTTAAATAGAACTTTATGTCCGTCTACTGTATTTTGGTAGTGAAATGCAATTGGTTCTAGCTTACTTAATCAGGTTAGGTCTTGGATATAGGTCTGCTTGTAGCCATCTTTTACAATAACAAAGAAGTCTAAATCTGAGTACTGATCCAATCGTTCTCTTTCTGTTCCGCAAGAACCAAGTGCCAGCAAAGCTAGTGCTTGTTTCGAATCTTTTAGAGACTGACCAATCTCATCTAGTCTTTGTAACAGTAATTCTGTTTTATTCATATCGTTACCTCATTCTTTCTCGTATAACAAAAATTATACGTTTAGCGCTTTCAAATGTCAATTTCATCTAATCCTAACTATATAGATTGTATTATTTTTGGTATTTTTTTGCTATAATAAATTGAATCATTTTACGGAGGTTTTCTCATGTTATCAAGAGTTGAAAAATTTGAAGTAGCCTTAAAACAGACAGAGTGTGATGCTGTTTTAGTAACCAATCTGAAGAATATTTACTATCTAACGGGTTTTAGCGGAACAGAAGCGACAGTTTTCATTAGCAAAACGCGACGGATTTTTTTGACAGATTCCCGCTATACCTTGATTGCCAAAGGTGTGGTCAAAGGATTTGATATTATTGAAACGCGTGATGCTTTGGGGGAAATCGCTAAAATCATTGGGGGCGATAAATTAGAAAAAATTGGCTTTGATGATCAAGTGTCCTATGCCTACTTCAAAATGCTGAAAAGCGTATTTGCAGCCTATGAACTGATACCTATGAGCAGTTTCATCGAGAATCTGCGCATGATAAAAGATGCGGAAGAAATTGATACGATTCGAAAAGCTTGTCAAATTTCTGACCAAGCCTTTCTAGATGTCTTGGATTTTATCAAGCCGGGGCAAACAACAGAGCTACAAGTTATGAACTTTTTAGATGCTCGCATGCGGCAACTTGGCGCGTCAGGAGCCTCTTTTGACTTTATTATTGCATCAGGTTACCGCTCTGCCATGCCGCATGGGGTTGCCAGTGAGAAGGTAATCCAGACTGGTGAGACGTTGACCATGGATTTTGGTTGCTACTACAAGCATTACGTCAGCGATATGACGCGAACTATTCATGTCGGTCATGTGACGGATGAGGAGCGTGAGATTTACGATATTGTATTACGGAGCAACCAAGCTCTGATTGAAGTGGCGAAAGCTGGTATGAGTCGTATTGAGTTTGATCAAGTACCGCGCAAAGTGATTAACGATGCAGGTTACGGACAATATTTCACGCACGGGATTGGGCATGGGATTGGTCTTGATATTCATGAAATCCCTTATTTTGGTAAATCCTCTGAGCCGATTGAAGCAGGTATGGTCTTAACAGATGAGCCAGGTATTTATTTGGACGGAAAATACGGTGTGCGGATTGAAGATGACATTCTCATCACAGGCGCAGGTTGTGAGCTTTTAACGCTTGCGCCAAAAGAATTAATTGTTATTTGAGAATTGTCAATGTTTATGATAAAATAAAGAGAAATCTATTTTAAAAGAGGTAATAATAATGATTGAAGCAAGTAAGCTGAAAGCTGGTATGACGTTTGAAACAACGGACGGGAAATTGATTCGCGTCCTTGAAGCAAGCCACCATAAACCAGGTAAAGGGAATACTGTTATGCGTATGAAATTACGGGATGTACGCACAGGTTCAACTTTTGACACAACTTACCGCCCAGAAGAAAAATTTGAACAAGCAATTATTGAAACGCGCCCAGCACAATACTTGTACCAAATGGATGATACAGCTTATTTCATGGATACAGAGTCATTTGAGCAATATGAAATCCCAGTAGCGAATGTAGAACAAGAATTGAAATTTATTCTTGAAAATTCAGAAGTGAAAATTCAATTCTACGGAAGCGAAGTTATCGGTGTTACGGTTCCAACGACTGTAGAATTAGTCGTAACAGATACACAACCTTCTATTAAAGGAGCAACGGTAACAGGTTCTGGTAAGCCAGCTACTCTTGAAACAGGTCTGGTAGTGAACGTACCGGACTTTATCGAAGTTGGACAAAAATTGATTATCAATACGCAAGAAGGAACTTACATTTCTCGTGCATAATTTATGCTAAGAACTAGAAGTTCTTAAATTACTATCAAATTCAGACTGAGAGTCTGACAAATATTGTGCAGACTCCTTGAATGTCTTTGTGTCTTAAGAAAGGACAAGTTATGGCAACTGAACAATTAGGCGAAATCGTTATCGCACCACGTGTTTTAGAAAAAATTATTGCCATTGCAACGGCTAAAGTGGACGGTGTTTACTCTTTCGCAAATAAAAGCATGTCTGACAGTCTTGCAAAGCGCTCTTTAGGACGTGGCGTCTATCTTCATACCGCCAGTGACGGCGAAATAACTGTTGACATTTATTTATACTTAGAATACGGTGTAGGGGTTCCAGCAGTAGCTGTTGCTATTCAAAAAGCTGTTAAAAGTGCTGTTTCTGATATGGCAGAAGTTGAATTATCCGCAGTAAACATCCATGTAGCGGGTATTGTGCCTGAAAAAACACCAAAACCAGATTTAAAAGATTTGTTCGATGAGGATTTCCTCAATGACTGATGTACAACTGGAAGCAAGAAGAGAACTACGTGAACGTGCATTTCAAGCATTAATGAGTTCGGAATATGAAAAAGACATTGTAGAAGCGTGTCGTTTTGCATATCTCTATGATAAAGATATGACAAATGATTCTGATGTGGAAATTCCAACCTTTTTATTGAACCTCGTTACGGGTGTTGAACAGTCTAAAAACGAGTTGGATGACAAGCTTAGCCAGTACCTAAAAGAAGGTTGGACTTTGGAACGTCTTACATTGGTAGAAAAAAATATTCTTCGCTTGGGATTGTTTGAGATGACAGAGTTTGATACACCTCAACTAGTCGCAATCAATGAAGCAATTGAGCTATCTAAAAAATTCTCAGATGAAAAATCGAGCAAGTTTATCAATGGTATCTTGAGTAAATTTATCACAGAATAAAATTTTAAGAAGAAATGAATATAGGTTGAGAGGACGAACTTCGTTCTCTCTTTTTCAATTTTATCCGCTAAACAGCTTCAGAAAACCTCTGAAGTGACAGGGATGCTGCTCACGAGATCCAGAAGGGATGCAATAAGATAAAAAATAGATAGAAGAAAACCAAAGGGTCCTCCTTCATGCTATCCTTAAAAGGTAAGTAAAAGGAAGGAGAAGGAAATGGAGTTCAAGGAGTTGTATGGGAAGGTAAGGGGGATTGTATTAAAGTGCCGTCGGAATTATTATGTTCACCTGTGGGAATTAAGTGATTGGGACCAAGAGGGTATGTTAGTACTTTATCAGTTGGTGAGTCACTATCCGCAGCTAGTAGAAGAAGATCATCGGCTCTATGTTTACTATAAGACCAAGTTCCGAAATCACATCAAGGACATCCTCCGCAAACAAGAAAGCCAAAAGCAAAAGCTGGACCGTCAAGCTTATGAAGAAGTAAGCGAGATTGGTCACAAGCTCAGCCTGAAAGAGTTGTATCTGGATGAACTGGTGATTCTCCGGGACCAGCTAAAGAGTTACCAAGCTCAACTGAGTCCAGAGAAACAAGAGCAGTACGAGCGCTTACTAGCCGATGAACGGTTCAAAGGCCGCCAAGCTATGATTCGAGAATTAAGAGCCTACTTAAAAGACTATAGCGATTAAACTAAGTCAGAACTTTCCCCTTTTTAAAGGTCATTTTCATTTTGCTACCTCTAAAAAATTTAATTCACTTTTTTTCATTTCCCTCTTGACATAGAACGCGTTCCAGATTGTACAATGAAGTCAAGCTAGCGAAGAAATAAGATTTGAACTCTGAGTGGAGCGCAAATCCATAAGGAAAAGGAGAGGAAAATCATGCAAACAAGAACGATTAAACGTATTTTTACTGATATGGATGGGACACTTTTAAATTCAAAGGGGCAAGTTTCCGAAAGGAATGCCAGACGCATTCGCAGAGCAGCTATTCCGATTACGCTGGTCTCTGCGCGTGCGCCAATGGAGATGCGTGAGGCTATTGAATTGTTGGGTTTGCAAGGTCCGCAAGTGGGCTTTAATGGTGGTTTAATTTATGAGGTTGTCAATCATCAAATTCGTCCGCTGCACACCAAGATTGTTTTCAAGCAGACCGCGGCAACGATTTTACAGGCTGTGCGGTAGCATTTTCCACAGGTCAGTCTCAGTTATTATGACTTGAATCATTGGTATTGTGATACAATAGATGAAGGAATTCGTTACGAATACGACTTGACTCATCAGGCACCGACTCAAGTTCATGATGAAGATTGTTTTCTTTCAGCTTGTGATAATCTTTTTAAAATCATGATGATTAGCTTTGAAGAGGAAGAAATGCAAGATTTGCAGGCTTATCTGAATAGTCTAGGACTAACTAGTGTTACAATTCTGCGTTCTGGTCGATTTTATTTAGAAATCACCAGCAAAGAAGCTCGAAAATCATCAGGGATTGATTACATTAGCCGGAAAGAAAATCTAAAAAAAGAAGAAACAGCTGCCTTTGGTGACGATCACAATGACATTCCGATGCTAGAAATGGTTGGTTTTCCGATTGTCATGGTCAATGCCTTTAAGGATGTGAAGGCACATGCTTTTAAAATTACCAAAAGTAACGATGAGGACGGAGTTGGTTACGGAATTCACAGGTATCTCGTCAGTTAAGTTTGAAAATCAGAAAGGAACTTGATGACCAATATTCGAGAAATAGCTCGTTTGAGTGGCTACTCGGTGTCTAGTGTGTCGCGCGTGCTCAACAATCACCCATATGTATCAGACGAGGCACGGGAGAAAATCCTGCAAATTGTCAGAGAACTGGACTATACTCCAAATCTAGTCGCAAAAGAACTGAGTTTGGGCAATACTTATAAAGTGGGTGTAGTCATTCCTCATGTGCGTCACACTTATTTTACCAAGCTCATCAACGGTATGTTGGATCAAGCGCAGAGAAGTGCCTATAATTTGCTGCTTTTGCCGTCTCAGTATGACAAAGAACTAGAGATTCAGTACCTGGAACAATTGCGAGGTCAGGCTTTTGATCATTTGATTTTCACCTCACGAAGCATAGATTTGGAAACCATTGCTTCCTATGCTAAGTACGGAAATATTGTCTGCTTAGAAAAGGTAAACCATTCTCAACTGAGTAGTATCTATGTGGATCGCAAATCAGCTTGCAGAGAGGCTTTTCGCTGGTTGAAAGAACTGGGTTATCAACATTTAGCCCTTATTTTCACTCGAAAAGACAAGCGCAGTTCTACCTATCGGATGGTCAAAGAAGCTTATGATGAGGTCTATGGATTGGAGCATACTCCGGTGATTATCGAAGGGGTTGCTATAGAAGAAGACGCTTATCAGAAAGCTTCTGAATTGTGAAAACACCCAGAGATAGATTGTATTTTTTCAAATGGGGATGACATGGCAGCTGGATTTATGCGGGCTTACGAAGAAGCTGGGAAACAGCTCCCTTTCATCATGGGGCAAGAAAACATGCTGGCTGGACGCTCTTGGTTCCCTCCACCATTGACAACAAATTCTATCAGCTGGGTCAGAAAAGTTTCAAGCAGGTTTTATCTGAAGAGAAAAGAACCATTGTACTCAAATCGGAATTTATCCAGCGATAAGAGACTTGTTGTTTTTCAAATTAGCTTACTTATTTAATAAAGAAGAAGAGTTTGGGACAAAAAGATTTCAATTTTTAAAAATCTTAATTATTAAGCCCTTCAAATCTATAATTAAATGCGACAAGCGAACAAAGCAGAATTCTGATTGCCAGAAAACTAGTTTTGTTCGCTTTTTATATTTGAGGTTGGACTTTTGTCCCATCCTCTTTTTTACTGAAATTTTTCTAAACAGAAAATATTGACAAGAAAAAGTAGACATTGTATACTTTTTGAGGGAAAAAATGAAACGAAATACGGCAGAGTTAAAAAAAGACTGATCCAGACGGGGATTAAAGAGATTGAAGACCATGGTATCGACCAACTATCACTGAGGACTGTCGCTAAATCCTACGGTGTTACTCACGGCACTCCTTACCGGCATTTTGAAAGTAAAGAAAACTATTTAAAAGTCGTTTTAAAACGACTTTCTGCTTTTCTCAACCAAGAGATCCAAAAAAAGATCGATTGGAAGGCTTCTGCACAAAATCAACTGGCCCAAATGGGATTTAACTTCATCATCTTTGCGAAGGATTACCCCTATTTCTTTGAAGCCCTCTTTATTAAATTTCCTTTTAAGTATATGAAAGTCACTCAGGATACTATTTCGCTGGATTCTGATTTGCCAGGATTCGCTGCATTTAAACGGATTGTTTTAGAGCTTCGTAAGGAGGAAGGCTTTACCAACAGCGAAGCTGAAACACTGTTTCACTTTTGGAGTTTTATTTCAGGTCTTGCTGTTTTGGCGAACAGTCCCATTGGATGTGACCTTGACAACAAAGCCATCCAGACTAACATTGAGCATATGCCTGATGTCTATATAAAAGGAGAACGGTCATGAAAATCTTAATTGTTTTTACTCATCCAAACCCTCAAGGTTTTAACGGTGCTATTCTCAAGCAAGTCCAAACCAATCTTTCTGAAGCGCATTCTTGAGAAAATCTAAAATAAGTTTGGAAAACAGTCAGTATTTTCGATAACTGCAAAGCTGCTAAATGATAGCTACAAAAGGAGGTTTATCATGGCAAAAACAATTATTCTTTATTTTTCAAAAACAAGCACGACTGAAAAAGTAGCAGAAGTCATTGCTAGTAAATTAGGTGCTGATGTCTACCAAATCGTAGAAGCTGTTCCTTATACGAATGCCGACTTGAATTGGAATAATCCAACAAGTCGCGCTAATATCGAACAAGGCGATGAAAGTGCTCGTCCTACCTATAAAGGCGAGCTACCTGACTTGACATCGTATGACCAAGTCATTATTGGCCATCCCTTTGGTGGGGACATCCGCCACGTATTATTCAGACAGTAATGGAAAATCTGAATTTAGTTGGCAAACGGGTTGCAACTTTCGCAACTTCTGGTGGCTCTATTTATAGTGAAGTTCAAGCGGTCATTGATCAAATGGTGAAAAATAGCGCTCGAGGGCGTGTATTGTCTAACCAAACAGAAGCCACTAAATGGTTAGCGAGTATTGGATTTTAAATGGACGATAAGTTGGCTGTTAAAAGCAATATACAGAAATAAAATATAAAACACATTTAATCTTTGTCAAAAAAACAGAGATCTTTTGTTTGAAAACCTTTACATTTTGTTGATAAATGTATATAATATCTACAGAAAACGTTTGCACTAGCCTAAAAATATTTGTGCAACTAAAAAATAAAGGAGTTTTCTTTTTATGAAGAAAGTTTATCGTTTACAATCTCGAACAGCTGAGAAGCGTCAGCATTTTGGAATCCGCAGATTAAAAGTAGGGGTAGCGTCTATTGCTATTTCTGCTAGTGTTTTTTTGGCGGGGAATGTCTTAGCGCAAGCAGAGGAAGCAAATAGTGTCGAAAACACATCTATTGAAACAGTGCAACCAACATCACCAACAAGTGAGCGGTCTGATGGAGTAGAAGTGACGAACCATCAAGCAGTCGTTTCGGAAAAGTCGGAAAATCAAGGGCAAGCAACCAACTCGCTTTCGGCAACACCTAGTGTTGCCAATTCTTCGAGTACAGCTTCAACTGAGGGAAGCTCATCAGAAAAACTTGACTTGACTCAAGCTCGCTCCGTAAGAGAAAATACCCCAGCTTCAACGACGGATTCAAGTACGAAAGTTCAATCTACGGAGAAGGAAACTGCACAAGCAGCAGAAGAAAAAACGGCAACGAAGCCTGTTGAGAAAGTTGCATCAGATGCGACACCAGCTAAAGAAGGCAAAATTGAAGAGGGCAGCATTCGTCTGCATTTTAAGACACTTCCGTCGGAGAATTTAGCTAGTCTTGGCTTGTGGACTTGGGATGATGTGGAGACACCTTCCAGCCAAAAAGGCAGCTGGCCGACAGGAGCAACTAGCTTTTCAATGGCTAAAAAGGATGATTATGGCTATTATCTTGATGTCAAAATGGCACAAAAACGGAGTAAAATTAGTCTCTTAATCAATAATACAGCAGGTACAAATCTAACAGGTGACAAGACGATTGAATTGCTCAGCCCGAATATGAACGAGGTCTGGTTTGACAAGGATTACAATCTTCATACCTATGAGCCTCTAAAAGAGGGCATGGTACGAATCAATTATTATCGGACAGACGGGAATTATGACAAGAAGTCTCTTTGGCTTTGGGGAGATGTGGAAAATCCTAGCAAAAATTGGCCTGACGGAGTGGATTTCGAAAAAACAGGCAAGTATGGTCGCTATGTAGATGTTCCTTTAAAAGATGCTGCAAAAGCAATTGGTTTTCTGCTTTTAGATGAAAGCAAATCAGGTGACGATGTAAAGATTCAACCGCAGGATTATAATCTGACAAATTTGAAGAAAAACAGTCAAATTTTCCTCCGAGATGCAGATCCGAATATTTATACCAATCCGTATTTTGTCAATGATATCCGCATGACAGGTGCTCAGCATGTCAGCTTGACGGAGATTGAAGCAACTTTCTCAACCCTTGAAAATGCCAAAAAGGAAGATATTCTTAAGAATCTAAAAATTACAGACAAGGACAGTAAAGAAGTGCTTGTGAAAGACATTGTGCTTGATCCTAAAACAAAGAAAGCAAAAATCATAGGAGACTTTGGACAATTGCAAGCTCCTTATACGGTAAAGTATGGCAACGACCAATTTAAAATCAGTATGAATTGGCAGTTGAAGGATAGTCTCTACAAATATGATGGTGAATTGGGTGCGCGTGTTAGCCAAAAAGGTACGAAAGTGGATGTGACCTTCTGGTCACCAAGTGCGTATCAGGTAGATTTGGTTGTTTATGATAAAAATGATCAGAACAAAGTAGTTGGTAAGGTAGCGATGACAAAAGGAGAAGCTGGTACTTGGAAGACAACATTGACATCGCAAACAAATCTAGGAATTAAGGATTATCGCGGTTATTTCTATCATTATGAAATTACGCGCGGTGATAAAAAAGTACTAGCTTTGGATCCATATGCCAAATCTTTGGCAGCTTGGAACAGCGAAGATGCCGAAAAAGGTGAGTCTTACAAGATTGCAAAGGCAGCTTTTGTTGACCCAAGTGAGCTTGGTCCGAAAAATCTGACCTATGCGAATATTCCAGGCTTCAAGAGTAGGGAGGATGCAGTTATCTACGAAGCGCATGTCCGTGATTTTACTTCTGACGCAGCCATTTCTAAGGATTTGAAGTCTCAATTTGGAACATTCTCAGCTTTCGTTGAAAAATTGGATTATTTAAAAGAACTTGGGGTTACTCATATTCAGTTGCTGCCGGTTTTAAGTTATTATTTTGTCAATGAATTGAAAAATGCCGAAAGATTGGACAAGTATGTTTCTAGCAATAGCAACTACAACTGGGGTTATGATCCACAAAACTACTTCTCCTTGACAGGAATGTATTCAACCAATCCGACAGATCCAGCTAAGCGCATTGAAGAATTTAAAAATCTTGTTCATGAAATTCACAAGCGCGGAATGGGTGTGATTATGGATGTGGTTTATAATCACACGGCAAAGACCTCTATTTTTGAAGATTTAGAGCCGAATTACTATCACTTTATGGATGCAGACGGCACTCCTAGAACTAGTTTTGGTGGCGGACGTTTGGGAACGACGCACTACATGAGCCGTCGTGTTTTGGTGGATTCTATCAAATATTTGACGAGCGAATACAAAGTGGATGGCTTCCGTTTTGATATGATGGGAGATCACGATGCAGAATCCATTCAAAAAGCGTATGAGGAGGCTAAAAAGCTCAATCCAAATCTGGTGATGCTAGGTGAGGGGTGGAAGACTTACGCTGGAGATGAAAATAAACCAGTCCAACCAGCGGATCAATCTTGGATGAAATCTACCGATACAGTCGGTGTATTCTCAGATGATATTCGAAATACCTTGAAATCTGGTTATCCGAACGAAGGAGCACCTGCCTTTATCACAGGTGGAAAACGCAATGTCGAAGATGTTTTCAAAAACATCAAAGCACAACCAACGAATTTTGAAGCAGATGATCCGGGAGATGTGATTCAGTACATTGCTGCGCATGATAATCTGACTCTCTTTGATGTGATTGCTCAATCCATTAAAAAAGATCCAGCTATCGCAGCGAACAATCAAGAAATTCACCGTCGCCTGCGTTTGGGCAATCTAATGGTTCTTACTTCTCAAGGGACGCCATTCCTTCACTCTGGGCAAGAATATGGACGAACCAAGCAATTCCGTGACCCTGCTTATAAATATCCTGTTTCAGAAGACAAAGTACCAAATAAATCACATCTACTGACCAATGCGGACGGTACACCATTTGAATATCCTTACTTTATCCACGACTCTTATGATTCGAGCGATGCGGTCAATCATTTTGACTGGACGAAGGCAACAAACGGTGACAAATTCCCTGAAAATACGAAGAGCCGCGACTATGTGAAAGGGCTGATTGCTTTGCGGAAGTCAACAGATGCCTTTACACGCAAGACCAAAGCCGAAGTCGATCAAAATGTTACTTTAATCACTCAGCCGGGTAAAGACGGGGTTGAAAAAGAGGATACAGTTCTTGGCTACCAAGTTGTGGCTTCAAATGGAGACATTTACGCTGTCTTTGTTAATGCGGATAACAAGGAGCGGAAGTTTAACTTTGGCGAAGCCTACAAGCATTTGGCAAATGCTCAGGTCGTGGCAGACGGTAATACCGCAGGGGTAACGGCTATTTCAAATCCAGCTGGTGTGACCTTAGGAGCAGACGGGGTTACCTTAGCACCATTGACAGCGACGATTTTACGCATTCAAAAAAATAGCAAACCAAATCAAGAAAAACCAAAAGAAGAACAAAATCAAACCAAGCCTTCTACGCCGAAAGGAGAGTCTGGTCCAACCACGACTTCGTCAACACAGTCAAATACTTCAGCTAGTCAGACGCAGCAACAGCAAGCAGGAGCTGGAAAAGCAGATAAGACTTTACCGTCCACAGGGACGACAATTTCCATTGCTGGCGTGCTAGCAGGAATTGGCTTGTTGTTATCAAGTGTAGTTGTCCTTAAGAAAAAGAAATAAAGATTGAAGGTTTGTGAGCTGTAGGGATTCTAAGCTCCTTACAGCTCATTATTTTAGATGAACTTGTTAGCGGTCTTCTGTAAATCTATTTTTCTTCTACATTTAGACAGATATCTTGAAATGTCTTTATGAAAGCGCTATAATTTTGACAGATTAATATTAGGAGGATTGGTTTTATGAAATCATCTAAAGCCACAATCACAATTTTTTCAGCTCTTGCTTCGGTTATTTTATTGACCAGTTGTGGGACAAAAGCAACTGATAATAAGGCTACGCAAAGCAACACATCTGACAGTAAAGTCACCATGACTTATGATCAATTGCGGTCAAGGGAAAACACCATGTCCACTCTTTGGTATCAAAAGTCAGATGAAGCTAAAGCGTTGTACCTGCAAGGTTATAATGTTGCGACGAATCGTTTGAAAGAATTGTTGCAAAAACCGACAGATAAGCCTTACTCAATCGTTCTTGACTTAGATGAAACGGTATTAGACAACAGTCCTTATCAAGTTCAAAATGTCAAAGACGGTACGGCCTTTAATCCTAAAAATTGGGATGCTTGGGTACAGAAAGCTTCAGCTAAAGCTGTTCCTGGTGCCAAAGAATTTCTCCAATATGCACATCAAAACGGTGTTCAAATTTACTATGTTTCTGACCGTGATGCGAGCCAGGTAGACGCGACAATTAAGAATTTGGAAAAGGAAGGTATTCCAGTACAAGGGAAAGATCATTTGATGTTTTTAGAAAAAGGTGTGAAATCAAAAGAAGGTCGCCGTCAGAAAGTACAAGAAACGACGAATTTGGTCATGCTTTTAGGTGATAACCTCGTTGACTTTGCAGATTTCTCAAAAACATCAGCAGAAGAACGTAGTAAGAAATTAGAAGAATTAAAGAACGAATTCGGTGAAAAGTTCATCATCTTCCCAAATCCAATGTACGGTTCATGGGAAAGCACCGTTTATAAAGGTAAAAAATTAGATGCGAAAGGCCAAACTGAAGAACGTCAAAAAGCGTTGCAAGGTTATAAATAATAAAAAGGAAAAACAGAATGTCCAAAATAAGGGCATTCTGTTTTTTCTTTGTCTTTTAGCTTGTGCTTTGTGAATGTATGAAAAAGTGGACTAAGATTTGCTAATTTTATTATAGTAAAAATGCTTATATTTTCCAGATACTTACTCTTAAGCTAGCTAGCAAGATGTGACTTAAAATAAAAATGGTTTATACTAATGGAAAGACAAAGGGGATTCTTTATTTTTTAATCGAAAATTCATTTGTTTTATGGTAAAATGGTTTCATTACAATACGAGGGAAAAAGATGTCATCTACGTTTGAAATTTTAATGAATCAAATTGATATGCCACTTGATATGAGACAATCAAGTGCCTTTTTACATGCAGAAATTGAGCAAGTTTTAGTGCATACCGTCAGTCATGTCTGGGAATTTCAGTTTGCTTTTGGAGAAATTTTACCCATTGAGTTGTTTCAAGAATTAAAAAAACGTTTAAATGAAGAATTTTCTAAGACGGGCAACCAAGCTATTTTTGAAATTAAGGCTGCCAATCAAGATTTTACAGAGGAGCTGTTGCAGGCTTATTACAAAGAGGCTTTTACAGAAGGACCTTGTGCCAGTCAGGGCTTTCGTAGCATGTACCAACAATTAAAGGTGCATGCGGACGGCGATCAGCTCTGGATTGAGGGACCCTCCAGTATTGATACGGAGCATTTTCGGAAAATCCATTTGCCAAATTTAGGCAAGCAATTGGTGAAGTTTGGCTTTCCGCATTTTCACTGTCAGGTCAAAGCAAGTGATGCCTTGACTCAGCAACAAGTCGAGACTTTCCAAGCTGAAAAAGAAAAGATTGTGCAAGCGGCTAATGATGAAGCTCTCAAAGCTGTCGAAGCGCTGCAACAAATGGCCCCACCACCAGCTGAAGAAAAACCAAGCTACTCTGATTTTCAAGCACGAAAAGCGGCTGCTCGACCAAAGCTGGACAAGGCAGAGATTACGCAGATGATTGACATCCAGACCGAGGAAAATCGCATTGTCTTTGAAGGTATGGTCTTTGATCTTGAGCAAAAAGTTACCCGCACAGGGCGTGTGCTGATTAACTTTAAGATGACTGATTATACTTCTAGTTTTGCCCTTCAGAAGTGGTTTAAAAACGAAGAAGAAGCCAAAAAATTTGACATCATTAGGAAAAATTCTTGGTTGCGTGTGCGTGGCAATATTGAAATGAATAACTTCACGCATGACTTGACCATGAATGTCCAAGATGTGCAAGAAGTGACACATTATGAGCGGAAAGACTTGATGCCAGAAGGTGAGAAACGGGTTGAATTCCACGCGCACACCAACATGTCAACCATGGATGCTCTTCCAGAAGTGGAGGAATTGATTGCGACAGCCGCTAAGTGGGGACATAAGGCAGTTGCGATTACTGACCACGGCAATGTACAGAGCTTTCCGCATGGCTATAAAGCTGCTAAAAAAGCTGGTATTCAGCTGATTTATGGCATGGAAGCTAATATCGTGGAAGACCGAGTTCCTATTACCTATAACGAAGTGGATATGGAACTCAAGGAAGCCACTTATGTTGTCTTTGACGTGGAAACTACCGGTTTGTCTGCTATTTACAATGACTTGATCCAAGTAGCGGCAAGTAAGATGTACAAGGGGAATGTCATTGCTGAGTTTGACGAGTTTATCAATCCAGGTCATCCTTTGAGTGCTTTTACGACAGATTTGACGGGGATTACAGACGAGCATGTCAAAAATGCGAAGCCACTCGAGCAGGTCTTGCAAGAATTTCAAGACTTCTGTCAAGATACGGTACTTGTTGCCCACAATGCTACTTTTGACGTGGGATTTATGAATGTCAATTATGAACGGCATGGGTTGCCACAGATCACGCAACCAGTCATTGATACCTTGGAGTTTGCCCGTAATCTCTACCCAGAATACAAGCGCCACGGTTTGGGACCATTGACTAAGCGTTTTCAAGTATCGCTTGATCATCATCACATGGCTAATTATGACGCGGAAGCGACAGGACGCCTGCTCTTTATTTTCATTAACGATGCGGCAGAAAAACGAGGTGTCACCAATCTTCAAAAGCTAAACACAGATTTGGTGGATGAAAACTCCTATAAAAAAGCGCGAGTCAAACATGCTACGATTTATGTAAAAAATCAAACGGGTTTGAAGAATATTTTTAAATTAGTCAGTTTGTCTAATACAAAGTATTTTGAGGGCGTGCCGCGGATTCCACGAACAGTTTTGGATGCGCACCGAGAAGGCTTGATTTTAGGAACAGCCTGTTCAGAAGGAGAAGTGTTTGACGCGGTTGTTTCGCAAGGCGTCGATGCTGCAGTGGAAGTTGCGAAATACTACGATTTTATTGAAATCATGCCGCCAGCAATTTATGCACCGTTGATTGCTAAAGAGCAGGTCAAGGATATCGAAGAGCTTCATACCATTATTAAGAATTTGATTGAAGTGGGAAATCGATTAGACAAGCCTGTTCTTGCTACAGGTGATGTGCATTATATCGAGCCTGAAGAAGAAATTTATCGAGAAATTATCGTCCGCAGTCTAGGGCAAGGAGCGATGATTAACCGTACCATTGGGCATGGCGAAAATGCTCAACCAGCACCACTTCCAAAAGCGCATTTCCGCACAACCAATGAAATGCTGGATGAATTTGCCTTCTTAGGTGATGAATTAGCTCACAAAGTGGTTATTGACAATCCAAATCAATTGGCAGCAACCTTTGAACCAATTGAAGTGGTGAAAGGTGACCTCTATACGCCATTTATTGACAAATCAGAGGAAAAAGTCGCTGAAATGACTTATGCCAAAGCCTTTGAAATTTATGGAAATCCGCTGCCGGATATTGTAGACCGACGAATTGAGCGGGAATTATCCTCCATTTTGGGGAATGGATTTGCCGTGATTTATCTGGCTTCGCAAATGTTGGTACAGCGTTCAAATGAGCGTGGCTATCTGGTGGGTTCACGTGGTTCGGTCGGCTCTAGTTTTGTGGCGACCATGATTGGGATTACTGAGGTAAACCCTTTATCTCCTCACTATGTTTGTGGCAAATGCCAGTATTCAGAATTTATTACGGACGGTTCTTACGGTTCAGGCTTTGATATGCCAGATAAAGATTGTCCGCATTGTGGATATAAGTTGAGTAAAAATGGACAGGATATTCCTTTTGAAACCTTCCTTGGCTTCGATGGTGACAAGGTGCCTGATATTGACTTGAACTTTTCTGGTGAAGATCAACCGAGTGCTCACTTGGATGTCCGAGATATTTTTGGTGAGGAATATGCCTTTCGTGCTGGTACGGTTGGTACAGTCGCTGCCAAAACAGCTTATGGTTTTGTGAAAGGGTATGAGCGGGATTACAATAAATTTTACCGTGACGCAGAAGTAGAGCGATTGGCGCAAGGTGCAGCAGGTGTCAAACGGACGACTGGACAGCACCCTGGAGGAATTGTGGTTATTCCAAATTATATGGATGTCTATGATTTCACACCAGTTCAGTATCCGGCGGATGATTTGACGGCAGAGTGGCAAACGACTCACTTTAATTTCCATGATATTGATGAAAATGTCCTAAAACTCGACGTTCTCGGTCATGATGATCCGACCATGATTCGGAAGTTGCAGGATTTATCCGGCATTGACCCAAATGAAATTCCAATGGATGACCAAGAAGTTATGGCTCTCTTTTCTGGAACAGATGTTCTCGGAGTAACGCAGGAGCAAATAGGTACGCCGACTGGTATGCTGGGGATTCCTGAATTTGGAACCAACTTCGTGCGGGGTATGGTGGATGAAACTCATCCAACGACCTTTGCGGAATTGCTTCAATTATCAGGATTGTCTCACGGTACTGACGTATGGTTGGGCAATGCACAAGATTTGATTAAGCAGGGAATTGCTGACCTGTCCACCGTTATCGGTTGTCGGGATGACATTATGGTCTATCTGATGCACAAGGGCTTAGAGCCTAAAATGGCCTTTACCATTATGGAACGGGTGCGGAAAGGCATGTGGCTCAAAATTTCTGATGAAGAGAGAAATGGCTATATCGCTGCTATGAAGGAAAATAATGTGCCTGAGTGGTACATTGAATCTTGTGGAAAGATTAAGTACATGTTTCCCAAAGCTCACGCGGCTGCCTATGTGATGATGGCCTTGCGGGTGGCCTACTTCAAGGTGCATCATCCGATTTATTACTACTGTGCCTACTTTTCTATTCGTGCCAAAGCCTTTGACATCAAAGTCATGAGTAGTGGGCTAGATGCAGTGAAGCGCAAGATGAACGAAATCGCTGAAAAACGCAAAAATAATGAAGCTTCCAATGTTGAAATTGACCTTTATACAACTCTAGAAATCGTCAATGAAATGCTGGAAAGAGGCTTCAAATTTGGCAAACTCGATCTTTATAAGAGTGATGCGACAGAATTTCTTATTGACGGAGACAGCTTAATTCCTCCATTTTCTGCTATGGATGGTTTGGGAGACAACGTTGCAAAACAATTGGTTAAAGCGCGTGCCGAAGGAGAGTTTCTTTCAAAAACCGAGTTGCGCAAGCGCGGTGGCTTATCCACTACTCTAGTTGATAAAATGGATGAAATGGGGATTCTAGGCAATATGCCAGAAGACAATCAGCTCAGTCTCTTTGATGATTTATTCTAAGATCTTTTCTTTTGATGAATGTGGGAAACTTTCATCAGAGACAGCTGCCATTAAACTAAAATTTTCGCTCGTTTGTTTGCAAAATATGATTGGTTTTGCAGCTTCATGGTAATGACTTCCTGCGAGTAGCTGGCTGTTTTTTGAAAGGTTCTACTAAAATAGTCAAAGTAGAGTGGAAATTTTACTACTTGTAAAGTTTTTTACAAAATTTTATAGATTACGGTTGTTCTTTGTAAGCTATTTACACAAATAGAAAGGATACATTATGAAGTTAATGATTTCAGCTGAAGATAAAAAAGCCCTAAGAGATTTTCATTATTCACTAGAATTTTCTGGAAAAGTAGTACTTGCCTCGGTGGCGTTGGTCAGTTTGGCTGTGTTAGCAAGTCGTGCCTGTTCTTCCAAAAAGAAGAAAAGCTGCTGTTTGCATAAAAATAGTGCAAAAGTGAGAATAATAAAATAATCAGGAAGGATAACTAAATGATTGGGAGTATGTTTGTCGGTTTCATTATTGGTCTAATTGCAGCAGCAATCACCAATCGTGGAGAACGAATGGGCTGTATTGGCAAGATTTTACTAGGTTGGTTTGGAGCCTGGCTTGGGCAAATGCTCTTTGGTAATTGGGGACCTCATCTGTCAGATACAGCGATTATTCCATCTGTGTTGGGAGCGATTATTCTTTTAGCTATTTTCTGGGAAAGAGGAAGCTGACTTCTAAAAATAGGAGTGAGACCGATACCTACAATTGCTAGTGCAGTCGCTCACAAAGGAATTAAAATTTGAAAATGTTAATCTCAGCTATCTTATTTCAAAACTTCGGTGCAAAATGTCTCGTATAGTCTCACCCCACAAGGTGACTTAACAGTTTTCCCTACTGTTGAGGTAATGAATGCAGAAAACGAAATTTTCATCAAAATTGCTCTTTAGAGTTTCAAAAGCGAATGAAGATGAGACTTGCTTCACAAGTTCTATTTACCACCTCAAAACGGTGCTTTGTTTTGTGCGATAGCAGTTGCGTTAAAATTGCTTGTCATCCTAAAGTCATGAGTCTGAGACAGATTCACACGATAACTACAAAAAAGAACAACCTTGATTTTCTGTTTATCAGAAGCCAAAGTTGTTCTTTTTATTTGTATTCTTGAGTTATAGTGCTTTTATAAAGAAATTTTAATTGGGAATGCTGTTATATCAGAGATTCCCTTTTATTTATTATTCAATCACTAACATACCGTCTTTGATTGCGAAGGGTTCTTTTTCATTGATGCGGTCATAGAACATGATGCCGTTGGTGTGGTCAATCTCGTGTTGAACCACGATTGAGTTGTATCCTTTGAGTTTGATACGGTGTTTTTCACCTTCTTTGTCAAAATATTCAACAGTGACGCGTGCATGGCGCACGACATAACCAGGCACTTCGCGGTCAACTGACAAGCAGCCCTCCCCTTCAGCTAGTGCGGCATCTTGAACAGAATGTGCCACTACTTTAGCGTTGTACATAACCGTTTGCAAAGCATAGGCTTCCTTTGGTGGATTGCCTTCTTTATCTGGCAGGTTTGGGACCAATACGGCAATAATCCGCTTTGACAGATCTAGCTGAGGTGCAGCTAGACCAACGCCGCCTCGAAGTCCCATTTTTTCAGCCATCACAGGATCTTGTGAATTCCTCAAAAATTGGAGCATTTTTTCACCCAAGATAACTTCTTGCTCGGTAAGTGGAAAGGTGACATCCTTGGCGACTGCCCGAAGTGTTGGATTCCCTTCGCGAATGATGTCATTCATATCAATCAAATGAGCTGGTTTTGTTAATTTTTCAATAACAGACATGTTTTCTCCTTCGTTCTAAAAATGGATTTTTATTCCAAATTAAATTCTTTGTATATGATAAATATAACACAAAATAGAGGAGAAAGAAAGGAATCGAAATGGCGTGTAATAAATATGTGGAGAAAACACGAAATAAATTAGTAAAAAATTAGTCTATTTTGCTTGATATTTTTAGCAAAAATATGTATGATATTTAGTTGGATACCTAAAATATTATTAGTAACAAAATAAATTACTTTTTAGGAGGGACAAAAAATTGAAAATTCTACTATTTGGAAATACGGGATATGTAACCAAAAAGTTTATACAAGAAGCTTTTCCAAAGGATACGGTTTATCTTTTGGGAGAAACAGATTTAAAAAGTTCAAAAAAATTAAAATTGACAGTTTTTCCGAAAACAAAAGAAACCATTTTAGTAGAAGTTTTAAGAACCTATCAATTTGACCAAATTCTTTATTTTTCTAATTTGCTAACTTATAAGAATCAACGAGTAGGGGAGCTAGAACGGCTGCAAACTTTTTTACATCGTACCGAAGAATTATCTCATTCGAAAATTCTTTATGTGACAGGACCAGAAGTGCTTAATGATCCTCAGGAGCTAGAAAGGGCGGCAGAGGAGATTTGCCTCAATTGGTCCAAGACAAATGGGCGATCTCTGAAAATAGTTCGTAGCCCTTATTTGTATTCTTCCAAATTGCCAGAAGATTATTTGTATCAGTTGTTTGACAGTCTTCACCAAAATAAAACAGTTCATATTGGAGAACATCCAGATGAAATTGCGAATTTTATCAATTCAGAAGATTTAGCAGAGCTAATCAGCAAAATTTTTGATAGTTGGAATGACCAAACAGAAATCTTAACTATTTATAACCCCTTTCAGATTACATTTCAGCAATTTGCGGCGAAATTAGAAGAACTGTCTCTCTCTAAAAGTGCCATAGAGATTGATTCAAAGTCAACTGAACCTTATCTTTATCGCTCGACAGATGAAGATAATTTAAGACAACGTTATGGCTGGTTTATTCGTTACTCGGTTCTAGATGATCTATCAGATCTTTACAAAGATTTCGTAAAAGAAAATAAGACGTCTAATCATCTGGAATTCAATCATTTGAAAAAAGCTATTTATCTGATGCGGTCTCATAAGGTTTATCAAAAGGTAGCTGAAATTTTGCTTGCTTTTTTACTATCAGAAGGTTTGAGTACGCTATTAAATGGTTTCAATCAATTCAAAATGATTGATATTCGCTTATTTTTTGTAACCTTGATTAGTACAATCTTTGGAACTTTATATGGCATTTTTGCTGGTCTCCTTTCAATACTAGGGTTATTTGCAGCCAATATCTTCTCGGGAGGAAACTGGCAATCAATCGTCTATAATACCGATAGGTGGATTTCCTTTGCGGCTTATATGTTCGTTGCTCTTATTTGTGGGATTATCCAGATGAAGTACCAAGATGAGAAAGAAATGCTAGAAAAAGAAAATCAGCTGCTAAATGAAAGAAATGAACTCTTATCTATCTCCTATGAGGATGCAGTTTATGATCGTGAAAAGCTCGTTCAGCAAGTCGTTAGCAATCAAAATGGTGCGAGCAAACTATTCTCTATTTTTCAACAATTGGATAAGCCGACAGTAGAAGCCGTTTTAAATGAAACGAAGAAAGTTATTGAGGAGCAATTGGGAGCAAATAAAGTCAACATTTATTCATTATCTAATTCTTCTGACTTCAATCTAAGTAACTACCCGACATTAGCAGAAGAGTTAAAAAATGATGAAGTTTGGATAAATAAGAATCTTCTTCCAGATTATCCATTTTATGCATTAGAAATAAAAGCTGTTTCAGGATTAAAGTACCTCCTGTGGATTGAAGATGTTTCTTATAATCGTTTATCGCTCTCTCGCCTCCACTTTTTGCAAATGATTGGTGGAGTAGCAGCTTCCATGTTAGATAAAGCGGGTTATCATCAAGCATTTGCAAACATTAAAAAGACGATGTCTTTGGAGAATAATTCTAACTCAATCAAACACGGAGGTTGATAAATGGAATACATTATTTCTATTTTTTGTGTGATTTTAGATTTGGTTCTATGTATTCATTCTTACTATTTGCTCCAATATAAAAAAATCAAACTACCATTGTTTTATATTGTTTTTCCTATTGCAATACCGTTTCTAGGTTATCTTTTGCTTTGGCTTTTAAATCTATCCAGACATGACGATAAATCAAATGTGTCTCTTCTGGCAAAAGAGGTAGATGTTTGGACGGAGATAAGTGGAATTGAAAACAAGAACGAACTAGGAAATGCATATGAGGATGTCGAAGAACTCATTCCGTTAGAAGAAGCGCTGTTGTTGCAAGATAAGGAGACAGCACGGTGGATGTTAATGGAAATGGTTAGTCGGACTCCAAATCGTTTTATTGATTTGTTGTTTTTGGCTCGTAAAGATGAAGATACAGAAGTTGTACATTACGCTACAACTTTGATTGCGGAGGTGTCACGACAGTACGATGTTCGTTTGCAAAATTTAAATAAAAAGTATCGTCAAAATCCTAATGATTTCCAAGTTTTAACAGAGTATTGTGCTACCTTAGCAAGTTACTTGCAAAAGGGACTTGTCACTAAACGGTTGGAAACACTACTTAGAACAGATTATTCAAATCTTTTGGAGAAAAAGATACAACAAAAAGAAGAGTTGTCGGATTATCTGAATTTCATTAAAAATGAATTGTTGCTCAAACATTATAATCGAGTTAAAGATTATTTAGATTTGATTTCACAAAAGTGGACACAACAAGAAGACATTTATATGTTATATCTGCAATATTATTATGAAACAAAACAAGGGGAAAGGATAAAAGAATTAGTAAAGGCTATAAAGGAAGATTCAATTTACATCTCAAAAGAGAATCGAGAACAATTAGCTTTTTGGCAGTCTTAAAGGTTGGAAGGAATGAAAAAGAAGAAAAAAACATTGGCTTATTCAAGAGAATCCATTATAGTGGTGGTTATTTTTCTTTTGTTAGCCGCATTTTTATGGATTCAAAAAAGTGGGGAGCGTTATACGGTTGCTACAAGTAAAAATACCTATCTAAAAGGGAATATTCCTACTTCTAAAACAGTTTTTGAAAGCTTGGCAAAAGAAAATCTTGTCCTTTATGATGAGAGCAATGATACCAGTAGACGAGCGAAAGAACAATTCTCGCAGATTCTTAAAGACATGAAGCAAGGCTATCAATTGGTTGATATTTCAAAAGATTCTCTTCCTAGTTTTTCAAATTATAAAAAAGTTATCGTACTTTTAAGCGATTTAGAAACTCTGGGAGAAAAAACGCAGGAAATGGTTGACTGGGTTGAGCAAGGCGGAAATGTTCTCTTTGGTGTTACGCTAGTTAAGGATAATGCTTCTGCATCCATTGAGCAAAAATTAGGAGTAACGAATTCCAGTGCTGAGAATTCTGTGGTAAACAAAATGTATATTGATAAAGACTTCATGATTGGTGGTGGGAAAAGTTATCCAATTGATGGAGGATTTGAATCGGCTTGGACGGTCTCTCTTTCATCAGACACCAAAGTTCACGCTTGGACAGATAATGAAGCGCGTATTCCTCTCGTTTGGGAGAAAAAGTATGGCAAAGGGAAGTTTGTCGTAGATAATTTTGGAATTTATGAAAGAGCAGTTCGTGGGATTTATGCGGCTTCTTATAGCTTGTTGACAGAAGCAACAGCTTATCCAGTAATTAATGGTGCTACGTTCTATTTGGATGATTTCCCTTCACCAGTACCAGCAGGAGATGCTACCTACATTAAGCGAGATTACAATACAAGTATTTCTGATTTTTATACGAATATTTGGTGGCCGGATTTATTGAAGTTATCTGAAAAGTACGGTATCAAGTATACTGGTGGTGTCATTGAAAATTATGAAGATGATACATCAGGAAATGTAACGGCACAAAAAGATATAGAGCGCTTTAAGTATTTTGGAAAATCTCTTTTAGCAAATGGCGGAGAGATTAGCTACCACGGTTATAATCACCAGCCACTTTCTCCAAAGGATGTTGATTATGGAGATGAATTTCCAACATACAAGACTTGGAAAGACAAAAAAGCAATGGAATCTTCTATTCGTGAGTTGATTCGATTTACGAAGGAGCTCTTTCCAAAAGGCGAAAAGTCTGTCTATATTCCACCTTCAAATGTTCTTTCAAAAGAAGGAAGAGAAGTGTTGAGAGCGAAATTCCCAGAGATTAAAAGCATTGCCAGTAACTATTTCCCAGGAAGATTTACCTATTCTCAAGAATTTGAGGTAGCTGATGATGGACTGATTGAGCAACCACGGATTGTTTCAGGTGCATCATGGGACAATTATTCTAAGTTGACTGTTTTTTCAGAGCTGAATATGCATTATGTAATGACCCATTTCCTCCATCCAGATGATGTGATGGACGAAGATCGAGGTGCAAAACTTGGCTGGGCAAAATTATATAAAGATTTTAGTGATGAGATTGCATGGGTTGATAAAATGGCACCTAATATTAGAGATTTGACGGGTTCTGAAATGGCGGGAGCCATTCAACGCTATGGTATTTTAAGTGTTCAGCAACAGAAGACTGATACTGGTTTGGAATTAAATCTTGGGAATTTCCATGATAATGCCTACGTAATGCTTCGGTTGAATGAAGGAAAACCAGGAAAAGTGACAGGTGGGAAATTAGAGCATTTGACTGGTAATCTTTATTTATTGCATGCTACGTCTGCAAAAGTAGCGATTGAATTGAAATAAAAAGAGAAAAGAAAATAAAAATGAGAATCTGTTTGGTTTTAGAGGGCTCTTACCCTTATGTACATGGTGGTGTATCCACTTGGATGCACCAATATATCACAGAAATGAAAGAACATGAATTTATCATTTGGGTTATTGGGGCCAATGAAGAACAAAAGGGAAAATTTGTCTATGAATTTCCTGAAAATGTCGTAGAAGTTCATGAAGTATTTCTGGATAGCTTAGGTAGCTCAAAAATAATAGAGAAAAAAATTGAAGAACTATCTCGTGAAGAGTATGACGCTTTAAAACAATTAGTTTTTTGTGCAAAACCTGCTTGGTCTCTTATATTTGATCTGCTACAAGAAGGAAAAATTCAGCGAGATAATTTTTTAGCGAGCGAAGAGTTCTTTTCCATGATTCAAGAGCTATGTGAAGAAAAATATGCTTCACAGCCTATGTCAGATGTCTTTCATACCATTCGTTCCATGCTTTTTCCTCTGTTGAACCTCTTATCAAGCAGTATTCCTTCTGCGGATGCGTATCATGCTATTTCTACAGGGTATGGTGGTATTCTAGCTACATTAGCAAGCACACGTACGCGAAAGCCGTTACTTCTAACGGAGCATGGTATTTATACACGTGAACGTGAGGAAGAAATTATTCGTGCAGATTGGCTCTTGCCCTCTATGCGTAAGCAATGGATTGATTTCTTTTATATGTTATCAGATGCTATTTATTCTAAGGCAGATTGTATTACGAGTCTTTTTTCAAAAGCTCGTGAAACACAAATTGCTCTTGGTTGTGATGCGAAAAAATGCCGAGTTATTTCAAATGGTATTGATTATGAAAGCTTTTCTAACATTCCTTTTGAAAAAGATGATTGGATTAACATCGGCGCTGCTGTCAGAATGGCGCCAATTAAAGATATTAAAACTATGATTTATGCTTTTTACGAAGTATCAGCGCAGATGTCAAATGTTCGCCTTTATATCATGGGTGGGGTGGATGATAAAGCTTATGCGGAAGAATGCTACGCTTTAGCTCGTAAATTAAAATTAGAAAATCTGATTTTTACAGGACGTGTAGATGTCAAGGAATACTTAAAAAAGATGGATTTCATGATTCTAACAAGTATATCAGAAGGACAACCATTATCTATTTTGGAGTCAATGGCTGCTGGAAAACCTTGTGTTACAACAGATGTCGGCTGTTGCAAAGAATTATTAGAGGGGCGCGAGGATGATGAACTGGGAGTAGCTGGTTACTGCGTTCCGCCAACGGATTTAATGAGTTTAGCTCATGCTATGCTTGTCATGGCGAGTTCAGAAGAAAAACGTCTAAAAATGGGACAGATTGCTAAAAAGAGAAGTGAGAAATTTTACCAGTATCATCAAATGATTGAACAATATAGACAATTATATAAGGAGTATGTAAAATAATGGCAGGGTTGGGATTTGAGCTGCGAAAAGTGTATAATAAAGGTAACTTCCTTGCAAAACAAAAAGCTTATGGTTATGCAGGAGTTGTATATGTCGGACCGATGCTTCTTGGGATTTTGCTTATTTTAGCAGTTGTCGGTCTAAGTGTTCTAGGTCACTTCGGGAATGGCGAACGTGATCATTTGCTGGGCTTGATTTCGTATTCTATATTAGCTTCTCTAGCAATTACCAACCTCTTTTCAATGATTGTCACTCGCTATGTAGCAGATATGCTTTATGAGAAAAAGTTTGAAAAAGTACTATCTTCTTATTTTTCCTCTGGAGCCGTGATGCTAGGTCTTGGAGTTGTGACTTATGGAGTTTTTCTCTTGATTTCAGGGATTCCTTTGTTAGAAATCATCTTAAATTTGGTCTTGTTTAGTGAACTATGCCTAATTTGGAATGCCGTGAATTACTTAACAGCTGTAAAAGATTACCGTAGTATTCTAAAAACTTTTGCTATAGCAATAGGTATTACTATTGGAGTTGGTTTAGTGGCGCTTGCATCGGCTATTCCATATGGTTTGCTCCTTAGTGTTTGTATATCTTATGGCTTCATTCTTGTACAAATGATTCGTATTTTGTACAGGCACTTCCCCAAAAATTATGCCGCCAATTTTGAATTCTTAATTTGGTTTGATCGATATTTAGATCTTTTCAAAGTAGGCATTTATATGTTTATTGGACTTTTTTCCCATATCGTCATCAATTGGTTTGGCCCACTCGGCAAGGGAATCGGAGGATTGTTTCATACAGCACCGGTTTACGATGTCCCTGCCATGTTAGCTTATCTGGTTACTTTAGTATCAACTGTAAACTTTGTGGTCTCTGTTGAGGTGAAGTTTTATCCTAAATTTAGGAAATATTACCATATGTATGAAGGAGTGGGAAACGTTAAGAAAATCAACCAGAGCGAAATTGAAATGATGAATGTTCTTCGGAATGAATTAAAGTATTTATCATGGAAACAGCTTCTGGCTACTTTATTAGCCATGTTTGTGGGAATTGTTCTATTGACAGTTTTACCGCTCGGTTTTAACAGTCAGATGAAAGGTTATTTTCAAACACTCTGCTTAGGTTACGGGCTTTATGCTGTAGGAAATGTCAATCTATTGATGCTACTTTATTTTGTTGATTATGAAGGGGCAAAGAAATGTGCGAGATGGTTTGCAGGAATCTCTGTTATTTTTAGTATCCTTACCCAATTTATGGATACATCTTTTATTGGATATGGCTTCTTATTAGCTGCTCTTGTACTTTATCTTACGGCGAGTACGCGATTGAGCGAATATACAAAAGATCTTCCCTATCGTATCTTAGGAAGTCAAGAAGTCGTTTATCGTGAAGAGGAAGGCTTCTTTACGAGGTTATTCACTACTTTGAAAGCGAGGTCGAAGGATGGATAATAAATGGACTAAATTTTTACTGGTCTTTGGATTAATGGCACTTGCATTTATTATTTTAGCTATTTCTGATAGTGGTGGAAACAAAACGAAGCAACCAACTACAAAACATGTAAAAAAAGAAAAAGTGGCAAACATCAACGATCGTCACCTCCGTGATAAAGAATCTTTATATGCTCAAAAAAATCCTGATGTTATTACTATGTATTTGACAGTGAGACGCGGAAATACTGCGGAGAACACCGATCACTCTTGGCGAGAAATCAATCAATATTCTGCTTATGATTATGAAAAAATGGGAGTGAAACGCTATCAGGTTGCGGGTCTTTTGCAAGTAGGAAATGAAAAAGGTCCTGTTGCGGGTGAATTTGGATTTGAGGAGCAAGTTCCAAATGCGACCGTTCAAATTCGAGGACAAAGCTCTAGCCGTTCAAAGCAGAAAAGTTATAAGATAGAAATCAAAAAAAATAAAGGGATTTGGGAAGGACAGCGAACGATCAATTTGAATAAGCATCCTTATGAATCTCTTCGTTTTCGAAATAGGTTAGCTTTTAAATTGATGGAGGGCATTCCGCAAATTGTTGGACTTCGCACTCAATTTGTCCATTTGTATGTAAAAGATGAAACTGGTTCAGGTTCAAAGAATTTTGAGGACTATGGATTATATACACAAGTTGAACAACTGAATAAAACAGCTCTTGAAGCGCATGGATTAGATAGAGCTGGTCAACTTTATAAGTTGAACAACTTTGAATTTTATCGGAAGGCAGATGCTATTCGAAAGGAAAATGACCCAAAGTTCGATAAGAAAAAATTTGAAGAACTCTTAGAAGTTAAGGGGGATCACGATCATACCAAGCTTATTGATATGTTGGATAAATTGAATGATAAGTCAACGACAGGCGATAAAATATTAGAAAAATATTTTGATGCCGAAAATATCCAATATTGGTTAGCTTTTCAGATTTTAATGGGAAACATTGACAGTCAAAATCGGAATATGTTCCTTTATAGCCCACAAAATGGAACTCGTTGGTATATTTTACCTTGGGATTTGGACGATTCTTTACGGAAAGGCGAGAGAGAACTTCGTAGATCGGGTGCGCTGGGACAAAATTCTTGGCGTTATGGTGTGAGTAATTATTGGGGGAATCTTCTTTTTCAACGATTGCTAAAATCTGAAAGATTTAGAACGGGTTTGGATAAAGTGGTTGATAAATTATATAGAAATCAACTTAGTCCTAACAGTATCGGTGACTTGAGCAAGCAATATGCGAATATTGTCAAACCATATTTAAGTCGTATGCCAGATGTGGAGCGTATGCCTATAAAAGAGGAGCAATATGACAAGATTTTAAATGAATTACCAAAGGAAGTTGAAAAAAATTATCAAGATTATAAAAATAGTTTGCAGTCTCCTCAACCATTTTATATTGACCAGCCAAGAGTTGAGAATGGGGAACTGGTTCTTAAGTGGATGTCATCATACGATTTTAACAATAAAGAAATCACTTATCATGTAGAATTAGCTAAGGATCCTAACTTTAAAGATAAGATCCTTGACAAGAAAGGTCTAACAGAGACAAGTGTCACTACAAAACATCTTCCAAAAGGTCAATATTTTATGCGCGTGATTGCTACAAATTCTGATGGTAAATCTCAGGCTGCTTTTGAACAATATCGTGTGGATACTACCAGTCTTTTTGGCGTTTTAAGTTTTTATGTGATGGAAGATGGTAAGATAAAGGTTGATGTTTATGAAAATAAATAAAGAAGAACAGTTTCGTCATGAAGGGAAATACCTGATTGGTCTGAAAGAAAAAGAACTATTGACGCAACGCTTTGGCTCCATCCTATCTTTGGATAGACATGCTCAAAATGGTGGCTATACCATTCGCAGTCTGTACTTTGATGATTACTGGAATAGTGCTTATGAGGAGAAAGAAGCGGGAATTTTGATGCGTAAAAAATACCGTATTCGGATCTATAATTTTAGTGACCGAAGTATCAAATTGGAGCGTAAAAAGAAATTTGGACAGTATATTTATAAGGAAGCTGCACCTTTGACACGAGAAGAAACAGAGAAAATTATTGATGGAAATTATGATTTTCTTCTCCATAGCCCCTATTTGTTGTGTCGAGAATTTTATGTTGAATGTGTGGCAAATATGATGCGACCTCGTGTCATAGTAGACTATGAGCGTGAACCTTGGGTTTATGATACGGGGACAATTCGTTTAACATTTGATTCAAATGTTCGTGCTGCTATTGGTAGCTATGATATATTTGATGAAACCTTACCAACTTTACCTGTTTTAGCACCGGGGAAGTTAGTTTTTGAAGTAAAATATACAGAATTGCTTCCCCAAATGATAAAAGAGGTTATTCCCCCCCAAGCTTCCGAGTTTCTTGCCGTATCCAAATATGTATTGTGTTATGAAAAAACAGCCTACTTGCATGATTTCGGATACTGGTATGATACAGACTACTAGTAGAGGAGAAAAAGATGAGTGTTCAAGATATCATTAAAAAATCTGTCTTACGATCAGAGAATTTTACTACCCAAAATATTGGGAAAATTGTTGCGACCTTACTATTAGCCATTGCATTGGGAGCCTTTATTTACTTTGTTTATCAACGATTTTTTACCGGCGTTGTCTATTCTAGAAGTTTTGCCATGACCTTAGTTGGAATGTCTATTTTAACAGCGATGGTAACACTAGCTATTAGCTCAAACATTGTTATTTCACTTGGTATGGTAGGGGCGTTGTCTATCGTTCGTTATCGTACGGCGGTTAAGGATCCGATGGACTTGCTTTATCTGTTCTGGGCTATTACAACAGGAATTACCGTTGGAGCGGGTATGTATATTTTAGCCTTAGTAACAGCAGCTGTCATTTTTGGCATGTTAATCATTTTTAGTAAAATGCAAGAACAAGGAAAAGTCTATATTGCTGTTATCCATTATCAAGGAGATGAAGCTGGCGATAAAGTCATTCAGACCTTTGGAAAAATGAAATATTTTGTGAAATCAAAGACAATGCGAGGAGAGACCGTTGAAATGGCAGTAGAAGTCTTTTGTCAAAAAGAGGATTTCACTTTTGTAGAACAAATACGTAATATTGAACAGGTTTCGGACGTAACACTAATCCAATATAATGGTGAATACCACGGATGATGAGAATGAGTAAAATAATATCAATTTGTTTGAGCGTTTTAGCAGCCCTATTTATTTGCATAGCAATTTTTCCCCCGTCCTTGAAAAAAAATAGAAAACGAGTGGAGCAGAATTTCACCTACTCCGATAAAGTGGTGTCCAATCCTTTAATGGGCTACGCTCCTTCAGCGAAAGAACCAGAAGTAACCAAAGATATTCAGTTGGTCTATATGGATGTGACTTGGAAAGAGCTGGAACCTCAAAAAGGAGTATATGCTTGGGAAGCCTTAGAAGAAAAAAATCAGCTCAAACGTTGGCTAAAAGAAGGCAAACATGTTGTTTTACGCTTTGTTTTGGACTATCCTCGGAAAGCCACTCATGAGGATATTCCTTCTTGGTTAATCAAAGAAATGTCTGATCCGGGAGACCGCTATACTTCTTCCTATGGGAAAGGCTTTTCTCCGAATTATGAAGATAAAAAGCTGATCCATTATTATCAAAAAGCGGTTGCTGAAATGGGACGGCGATGGTCTGGTTCTGGACAAATTTCTTTTATTGAACTAGGCGTTTTAGGGCATTGGGGAGAGTGGCATGTCAATGGCGAAGCTAATATTCGGAAGTTGCCAGAAGCTGATGTTCGTGAAAAATACATTACCCCTTGGATAAATGCTTTCCCAGAAGCGAATATTTTAATGCGGCGTCCGTTCGTAGCCGCTAAGAAACATGGATTTGGTCTTTATAATGATGTAGTTGGAGATGAAGAAAGTAAAAAAGTTTGGCTCAATTGGATTCAATCTGGCGGAGATTATGATCAAGAAGATGCAAAAAATGGTTTAGTCCCTATGCCAAATGCCTGGCAAATTGCTCCTATTGGTGGTGAATTGACTAGTTCTGCTACGATGAAAGCTCTTATGGGGAAAAAGTTGGAACAAATTATCAAAGAAGTTCAAGAATCTCATACTACTTTTTTGGGCCCTAAAATTGCTGAAAGAATAGATAATGACGATAGTAGCTATAATGAGCTATTGAAAAATATGGGTTATCGTTTGTGGGTTTCACAGATGGCACTTTCTACTAGTAAGAAATCTACTCAGTTATCACTAACGTTAGCAAATAAAGGTGTTGCCCCTTTTTATCGTAATTGGAAAGTGAAGGTTTATGTTCAAAATAAGTTAGGTGCCGTTGTTGAAAGCAAAACCGTACCGATTGATCTCACAAAAATCCTACCTCATAAAGCACAAAAAGTAAAAATTTCTCTTTCAACTGCTAACTTGACTGGTGAAGGAAATGGATACAAAATCGCTTTAGGAATTGTTTCTCCTCTCACCAAGAAACCAGCTGTTCATTTTGCTAACAAAGGACAGGAAAGACAAAAATTGCTGACCTTGTATGAAGATTGAAACTAAACAAACCAACTTTGTATTCTTATTTACGGCGTTGGTTTTTTATGTCAGAATTAGATTGCGTCTTTTCATAAAAAACTGTATGATAGGGATAGTGTGATTTTAGAAAGAAGATAAGATGAAAAGATTCATGGAGAAGGCTAGTATTCTGGCTTTATCATTTGTGTTGACAACGGCATTTTCAATTTCCAGCGCCTTACCGGCAATGTTTCAGTTTTATAAGAATTATTCTTCTAGTCAGGTAGAGTTATTAGTCTCCTTGCCATCTATTGGGATTATGTCTTTATTGCTTTTTAATAGTATTTTAGAGCGTTTTTTATCTGAGCGACAAATGATTATACTAGGGCTATTGTTATTTTCTCTTTGTGGCCTCATCCCATTTTTCAATCAAGCTTATGGTCTCGTTTTTGCTTCGCGATTTATTTTTGGTTTAGGTCTAGGTATGATGAACCCTCGAGCAATTGCGATTATTAGTGAGCGCTTCCAAGGGAGAGAGCGTGTGCAAATGTTGGGCTACCGTGGGTCAGCAGAAGTTGTAGGGATGGCTTTGTTGACTTTAGCGGTCGGGCAACTCTTGCGTTTTGGCTGGACAACTACTTTTCTAGTTTATACAGTTGGCTTTATTATTTTAGCACTATATCTTTTGTTTGTTCCTTATGAAAAAAGCAAAGTCGATAAACATGAGCATCTCAAGTCTGCTCAGAAAATGACCACAAAACAAGTGCATTTAAGCATATTGTTGGCTTTTATAGCTGGAATGATTGTGTGTACCAATGTCGCTATCAATTTACGTATTCCAAGTCTTGTCTTACAGAATAAAATGGGAAGTGCTGAAACAGCGAGCTTAATTCTAAGCTGTATGCAGCTTGTCGGGATTCTAGCTGGCGTTAGCTTTGCCAGCTTAGTGAGTATGTTGAAAAATCGCTTATTGACAGTAACGGGAATTGTTTTTGGTTTCAGTCAAGTGATGATTGGTTTTTCGAGCCACATTTGGTTCTTAAGTTTAAGTGCTCTGTTGGCTGGTTTTGCTTATAGCGTATCTCTAACATCTGTATTTCATATTGTATCAGAGAAAATTCCTGCCCATTTGGTCAATCGCGCAACAGCGATTGTTGTCTTGGGTTGCAGTAGTGGTGCTTCGGTGTCAACATTCGTCCTATCCTTGATTGGAATCATTTCTTCTGTTCCAACCTTTATTTTTAGTGTATTAGGAGTTCTCATGATAGCAGTATCCATTTTAGCTGTTTTTGTCACTCATCAACAAAATGAGGAAAAAGATGCGATTAGATAAGTTTTTAGTAGAAATGGGGCTTGGTTCACGAACAGAAGTCAAACGCCTATTGAAAAAGAAGCAAGTTTTGGTGAATGGAAAAATAGAAACATCTGCGAAAATTCAAATAGATGAAAATCAGGACGAAATTTCAGTCAATAAGCGAGTATTGGACTATGAAAAATTTGTATATTATTTTTTAAATAAGCCGAAAGGAGTCATTTCAGCTACTGAAGATGCTAACCATCAAATAGTTTTGGATTTGTTAGATGAAAGTGCACGCCAGAAAGAAGTTTTTCCAGTTGGACGACTTGATATTGACACTCACGGACTTTTGTTATTAACCAATAATGGTGCTTTGGCACATGCGATGTTGTCTCCTAAAAAGCATGTAGCAAAAGTTTATCGTGCAAAGGTAGATGGGATTATAACTGAAAAAGATGTGGAGCATTTTGAAGCAGGAATAGAGCTCAAGGACTTTACCTGTCAGCCTGCAAAATTGACCATATTAGAAGTGAATGAAGAGCAGCAAACTTCTCTGGTGGAGATTATAATTTCTGAAGGAAAATTTCACCAAGTGAAGCGAATGGTTCAGGCTTGCGGAAAAACGGTAACAGATTTGGAACGCCTTTCTATGGGACCGCTTATGCTGGATGAGCGTTTGGAATTAGGCACTTTCCGCCGTTTGACAAAAGAAGAATTAGAAAACTCACTATTTTTGGTGTAGAACTCTAAGCCGGAATGTCCCATTTGACAAAACCTTTCCTTCTTGGTAGAATAAGAATGTCGTTAAAGACAAATAACTTTTTCTTGGTATTAGGTGGGCCAAGCCTAACACTCGGATGAAGCGTAAAGAAAAGGAGTCTATCATGGCAATCTCAAAAGAGAAAAAAAATGAAATCATTGCACAATATGCACGTCACGAAGGTGACACAGGTTCAGTTGAAGTACAAGTAGCTGTTCTTACTTGGGAAATTAACCACCTCAACGAACACATCAAGGTACACAAAAAAGACCACGCTACTTACCGTGGATTGATGAAAAAAATCGGTCGTCGTCGTAACCTTCTTGCCTACTTGCGTAAGAACGATGTTAACCGTTACCGTGAATTGATCAACTCACTCGGACTTCGTCGTTAATTCAATTAAAAGTCTCTCATGAAAATGAGGGCTTTTTTTCTACCATTAGAAATAGAAATGTGGCAGAGTAAGCATATCCCTTGACTATTGTAACAGCTATTGATACAATACATTTGCAAAAATAAATTACAAACGTAATCGAATGATAAAAAGGAGAATGATCATGATTGAAATCACTTATTTAGATGCTAGTAAGCAAGAGAGGGTTATAACGTTTGAAAGCTATCAAGAATTTGAGCAATCTCAACAGGCCTGCTTGATCAATGTAGCAGATTATTATCCGGTTCAAAAGCTGCTTGTTAATGGACACGAATTGGATTACCAAGGGACTTACGGTGATGTTTTCTTTTATCTAATGAAGCAAGATTTAAATCAATACAAATAAAAGTAAGGTAAAATGATGACAAAAGCTATTACTGATGCAACGTTTGAAGCAGAAACAAAGGATGGTCTTGTTCTTATTGACTTTTGGGCTACTTGGTGTGGACCTTGTCGTATGCAAGCTCCTATTCTAGAAAAACTTTCCGTAGAAATTCCAGAAGATGAATTGAAAATCGTGAAGATAGACGTTGATGAAAATCCAAATACCGCACGACAATTTGGTATTATGAGTATTCCGACTCTTTTATTTAAAAAGAACGGTCAAGTTGTGAAACAAGTCGCTGGGGTACATACAGCAGCACAAATCAAGCAAATTGTGGCAGAATTAGGATAAAGCATAAAATCCGCTTAGTTTTTAAGCGGATTTTTAGGTGTCTGAAAACTTTTAGTCACTAGGATACTTAAAAGAGATTCTTGAGGAGCCATAATAAAACTAAAAATAAAGTATTGACTTATTTAAAATTAAGCGTATAATTATATTTAATAAAAATTAAGTAATCGCTTAACAAAAAGAAAGTGGATATGAAATGAAACGAATATTGCAAAATAAACTGTTTATGGGAACTTTCGTCTCAGATATGTTGTCTAATTTTGGAGATGTACTCTATTATTTGGCTTTAATGAATTATGTTCTGCTATTGCCAGAAGCAAAATTTGCAATCTCTTTAGTGACTTTATCTGAAAGTTTGCCTTTTCTAACGATGATTTTCATGGGCATGTGGGGCGATCGTACTAAGAAGAAAGTAGATACGATTTTGGTGACGCTTCTGTTTCGGACAGGGCTGTATCTGCTCATTGGTCTGGCTATGGGCTTTCAGCCGGCTTTATGGGTAGTGATTTTAGCTGTATTGGTCAATCTTTTATCTGACCTAGCTGGTCAATATGAAGATGCTTTGCACATACCACTCAGCCTTCGTATTATTCCAATGGAAGATCGTGAAGCCATGTATGCCTTTCGTCAAGGAGCAAGCTCTATCCTAAAGATTCTCTTTCAATCCAGCGGAGCAATTTTAGTTGGGCTGATGAGTTACCAGCACCTCGCATTTTTTAATGCTGGAACTTTTGCAGTTAGTGCATTGATAATGATGCTACTCCGTTCTAGTTTAAATAAACTGCTCAAAGACAATCCAATTCATTCTTCTGTTGAGAAACGGGAGGGAGAGAGACATTTTATTAGAAATACATGGAATAGTTTGCAGCAATCTTATCAAACTGTTCAGAATATCTCCATCTTAAAGACTTCTATTTTTACCATTGCTGGTTTAAATGCTGTGTTTGCAGCAGAGAATGCACTGCTCCTCCTAAATATGAAAGAAAATCCCAGTTTTGCATTTATCAATCCAGCTACAACTATAGCAATCGTTACAGTTGTAACTTTGATAGGAAATATTTTGGGGAGTGTTTTGGTAACGACCTTATTAAAAAAAGTAAGTATGGAATTTTTACTGAAGATTTCCGTATTCATGCCCCCTGCTCTCTTTATTGGTTTTTTACTCCACAGTATTTATATTATTTTCTTGGTTAATTTTTTGACAATGGTTATCGTAGGCATTTTTCAGCCAAAGATGAATGCTTTTATCATTTCATCGCTTCCTGAGGAGCGTTTGGCGACAATCAGTGCGGGGATTAGTAGTTTTTGCACATTAGGCTTAGTTCTTTGTCAAATGCTAGTAGCAGTTTTGGTAACGTTCTTGTCATCAGCCCAAATTGCTTTCTTATTTTTAATATTATCATCAATTTTATTCTTTTATACACTGAAAGTGCCCAGAAAAAATGCTAAACAAGTGATGCAATAGCTTTCCAAACAGTTTACTTGTTAGGGTGAATTTGATAAGATAACACTAAAGAAGGAGTAAAGATAATGGTGGAAGTACAGTATTCAGAACAAGCAAGTGATTTAATGGAGCAGTTTTCTCTATCTACTCTGATACAGGATAGAAGAGAGACTATCGAAAGTTTTAGTGGCAAAGAGCGTGAGCTTTTTAAAGATGTTTTTCCTGTAATGGAAGAGCTTCGCCTTTTGTTTCAACCTTATAAGGAAAAAATGGAAACCTATTATTTGACTGGTTATGGAATCACCTTGCTGCAAAGTTGCTATTTGGAGATGGTAGATAAGGGGCTGACGCCCAAATCGGTTGAAGCGGTACATGCCTACTGTTTGCAGCTAGATGCCGAAGTGATAAGAGAACAGCTAAAAGATCTCTTAAACACAGGTCCTGAGCACATGGCTAAAAGTGGAGATTTTTGGGATTATTTAGAAGCATCATCTATTAAATCAGAAACTAAGTGGTATTTCAGTCAATTTTATCGGAAGCCACTTGAAGCTATGAAAGAGTTAATAGAATTGTCTCGGGAACTTATTCCGCTTTACCAGCCTTACTTGGAAAAAAGTGCTGCTGAACGTAGAGCTTATGCGGCATCCTTTTCATTGGAGGATACCATTGCAGAGTCTGCTAGTCTGTCTCATTTTGATTGGAATTTTAAAGAAAATCAGTCTATTAAACTTTATGTTGTTAGTCCATGGATGGTTCAGTTTGCGTCTTATCTGAGTGAAACAGAACCGAAAAAGAGTCATTATTTTATCGTTTCTTGTCGCATTGATCAACTACTTAAAAGCGGAACAGAACTGGATATGGATACGTTTGCCGCAGTTCTCAAGGTACTTAGTGACAGCACACGCTATAATGTTATGGTAGAATTAGCTAAACCGTATGCTAAGAGCAAACGGATTGCTGAAGAGTTAGATATTACTGGAGCAGCGGTTTCTTTTCATACTCAAAAGCTCATCAATGCAAAACTCCTACTTTTTAATCGTGACCATAAAGATGTGAAATATGATGTAAATAAAAGTTTACTTAGAGAAATCATTGCCAAGCTGACTAGTGACTTTGGCTTGGAAGAAAAGTGAACAGAAAGATTTTTGGATTAGTTACAGACGAAAAAATCCACTTAGAATTTCTAAGCGGATTTTTGAATAGTTTCTGTTATTCTTCCAATTCTTCGCTGTATGCAATAATCTGATCAACTGTGTCCGACAGGAATTGAATGGTATCACGGAGTGGTTTATCAGTAGAGATATCCGCACCAATGATGCGAGCAGATTCAAGAGGCGTTTTGCTTCCGCCGGATTTGAGGAAGTTGAGCCAATCGCGGGCTCCATTTTCAGAATTTTTCAAATGGAGATAACCAGCAGTTGAGATAACGAGACCTGCAGAATAGGTATAACTATACAGTCCCATGTAATAGTGACTTTGCCGCATCCAAGTGAGTGCAGCATCGTCATCAATTTCCACCGCATCACCCCAGAATTCGGTCAGAACTTCTTTCATAATGCTATTGAGCTTATTGGCACCAAAGGTTTCGCCTGCTTCAATCAGATTGTAAACCCGACGTTGGAAAGCGGCTTCTAGGAGGTGAGTGATGAAGTTATGGAAGTAGGTGTCAGTTAAGCGATGCGCAAGAGCAAAACGTTTTTGGCGTGGATTGTCAAATTGATGCTCTAAATAGTCGCTAAGCAGCAGCTCATTAAAAGTAGAAGGAGCTTCTACATAATAAGTTGACATGTGGGTGTTAAAGTAGCTTTGGCTGTTGTCAGAGAAGATAAATTGCCCAGAGTGACCAATTTCATGAATCAGAGTATATACATCACTCATACGACCCGTCCAACTCATGAGCACATAAGGGTGCACACGATAAGGGTCGGTCGCATAACCACCGGAGTCCTTACCGGCATTAGCTGCAAAATCCACCCAACGTTCTTTTTGATAATTGGCAATTTCGCGCGTGTATTCTTCTCCAAGCGGAGCAACAGACTTCATCACTAGTTCGTAAGCGTCATCAATAGTGACATCAGGATTGAGTGCGCTGTCCAAGTCCAATTTCCAATCTGCAAAGGTCATTTTTTCAAGACCGTTGATTTTAGCAACGTGTTTGAGGAACTTTTGTGCAACAGGTGCAAATTCAGTCATGATGAGGTCAATCTGCCGGTCAAACATAGAACGGTCTACCTCTTGCTCAGCCAAAAGATAGTCAAAGACAGAGTCATATCCCCGCATATCAGCAATCAGTTTTTCAGATTTTACTTGAGCCAGATAAGCTGCAGCAGCGGTATGCTGATGTTTACGAAGTCCAGCTGAGAAAGAACGGAAAGACTTTTCACGGACTTGAGCATTTTCGTGATTTTGGTAGAAATTTTCGTAGCTGATAAAGCTATTCTTATAAACTTTTCCGTCTACTTCAAAATCTTCCATGGCAAAATCACCTGCCCTCATTTTGGTGTAAATGTCTTGTGGGCTATAAAAAACTTCACTAAGATTTGTCAGAGCCTTTTCGACATCAGCACCTAAATAGTGAGCTTTTTGAATTTTTGCTTGACGAATGGCAGCAGTCAAATGCGGTAGTTGTCCGAGACGGTCGAGTACTTTTTCATCGGCATTTACCAAAGCTGCGTCAAAGAAGCTAAGCGCAACGCTGGCTTCTGTTTCAAAATCTGTACCAGCTTGCGCAATCTGTGCAAAGCTTTCATCACCGTAATCCGTTGTTTGCGGCATAAAGCTGTAGTTGCCAATATGGCTTCTTTGAATGTAGATTTGCTCCAACTCAGCGAAGGCTTTTTCAAAATCCTCGAAAGTATGAAGGTTGTCCTTATAATCACGTGTGAACTGATTGATATCCTCGCGCGTTTTTTCAATCGCACGCAAGAAATCCTCTCGGTCTTGATAGAGGGCTGTTAAGTCCCACAGTTCATTTTCTGGAAATTCAGAACGTTGTTTTTGTTCAACCATAAATCTATTTCTCCTTGTCATTAACTTTCTTCTAGTATAGCAGAAAAACGCAATAAATAGACAGCATTTCAAAAATTATCGCTAAATTCTCAAAATTTCTTGGTAAAAAGCTGTTTTAAGGCTTTTTCTTTTAGTTGAAAATATGATAAAATAAGGTTTATACGTGCTTGATACAAAGATGAGGATTTAAAGGCTTATTAGGGACAATCCTTGTTTATTTCAAAAGTACAGCAGATGAACATTGTGAGCGTTTAACGAGATTTGCGACAGGAACTTGTTAAATCGGTATTATTTGGCAAGAGGCTTTGACTTAGCAAGGTATTTAGCGATTAGTGTAAATGGATTAGGTACTAAGTACCAATCAATTTTAATGCTTTATATCTTGATCTTTGTAGGCAAGACGTATAAAAAAATTAGAAATTGAGTATAAGCTCAACGAGGAATATATATGACAAAGCAAGTATTTAAAACTACTTTTGCTGGTAAAGACTTGGTAGTTGAAACAGGTCAAGTGGCAAAACAGGCAAACGGCAGCGTAGTGGTGCGCTATGGTGAAAGCACTGTTTTGACAGCAGCCGTCATGTCAAAGAAAATGGCGACTGGTGATTTTTTCCCACTTCAAGTCAATTATGAAGAAAAGATGTATGCAGCTGGGAAATACCCTGGTGGATTTAACAAGCGTGAAGGTCGTCCTTCAACGGATGCGACTTTGACAGCTCGCTTGATTGACCGTCCCATTCGTCCCATGTTTGCGGAAGGTTTCCGCAATGAAGTGCAGGTTATCAATACCGTTCTTTCTTATGATGCGGATGCTTCAGCACCTATGGCAGCTATGTTTGGTTCATCTCTCGCGTTATCAATCTCAGATATTCCTTTTAACGGACCAATTGCTGGTGTGCAAGTTGGCTATATTAATGGAGAATTGATTATCAATCCAAGTCAAGAACAAAAAGAAGCTTCGTTATTGGAATTAACCGTTGCAGGAACTAAAGAAGCGATTAACATGGTGGAATCTGGTGCCAAAGAATTATCAGAAGAAGTGATGCTGGAAGCCCTTCTGAAAGGTCACGAAGCAGTTAAGGAATTGATTGCCTTCCAAGAAGAAATCGTGGCAGCAGTCGGAAAAGAAAAAGCAGAAGTTGAGCTTCTTCATGTGGATGAAGAATTGCAAACAGAAATTGTAGCAGGCTATAATGCTGACCTTCAAAAAGCCGTTCAGGTAGAAGAAAAATTAGCGCGTGAAGCCGCAACTCAAGCTGTTAAAGACGAAGTTATAGCCCTTTACGAAGAAAAATATGCTGACCATGAAGAATTTGACCGTATCATGCGTGATGTAGCTGAAATTTTAGAGCAAATGGAGCATGCAGAAGTACGTCGCTTGATTACCGAGGATAAAGTTCGTCCGGATGGTCGTAAGGTAGATGAAATTCGCCCATTGGATGCTGAAATTGACTACCTACCACGTGTGCATGGATCTGGTCTCTTTACTCGCGGTCAAACTCAAGCTTTGTCAGTTTTAACGCTTGCGCCAATGGGAGAGACGCAAATCGTTGACGGTTTGGATCCAGAATATAAGAAACGCTTTATGCACCACTACAACTTCCCACAATACTCCGTAGGAGAAACTGGTCGTTATGGTGCACCAGGTCGTCGTGAAATCGGTCATGGAGCCCTTGGCGAACGTGCGCTTGCGCAAGTATTACCAAGTTTGGAAGAGTTTCCTTATGCTATCCGCTTGGTGGCAGAAGTCCTCGAATCAAATGGTTCCTCTTCACAGGCTTCAATTTGTGCTGGGACGCTGGCTCTCATGGCTGGTGGGGTGCCAATTAAGGCGCCAGTAGCCGGAATTGCCATGGGGCTCATTTCTGATGGCAGCAATTATACAATTTTAACAGATATTCAAGGTTTGGAAGATCATTTTGGAGATATGGATTTTAAGGTGGCTGGTACACGTGAAGGGATTACTGCTCTTCAAATGGACATCAAAATTGAAGGAATTACCGCTGAAATCCTGCAAGAAGCATTGGCTCAAGCTAAGAAAGCGCGTTTTGAAATTTTAGACTTGATTGAGCGGACAATTCCAGCTCCTCGTCCAGAACTCGCACCAACCGCTCCAAAAATTGATACAATCAAGATTGATGTTGATAAAATTAAGATTGTCATCGGTAAAGGCGGTGAAACGATTGACAAGATTATCGCAGAAACAGGTGTCAAGATTGATATTGACGAAGAAGGAAATGTTTCTATTTACTCTAGCGATCAAGATGCGATTAACCGTGCCAAAGAAATCATTACAGCGCTTGTGCGTGAAGCAAAAGTAGATGAAGTGTATCATGCAAAAGTTGTTCGGATTGAGAAATTCGGTGCTTTTGTCAATCTCTTTGACAAGACAGACGCCTTGGTGCACATCTCTGAAATGGCTTGGACGCGTACCAATAAGGTTGAAGATTTGGTGCAACTTGGTGATGAAGTAGATGTCAAAGTTATTAAGATTGATGAAAAAGGTCGTGTGGACGCTTCTATGAAAGCTCTTCTACCACGTCCTCCTAAAGAAGAGAAAGCAAAAAAACATCATCATAAAACACATAAAGAGCATAAAGCTGTTCAAGAAGAAAAGGCGCAAGACTAGACAGGTTGCTAAGTATTTGCCTTCAGTCTAAAGCTAGAAAGGAGTCATCATGGGTTGGTGGAAAGAGACGATAGCGATTGTGAAAGAAAATGATCCGGCAGCTCGCTCCTCACTTGAGGTGCTGTTGACTTATCCTGGGATTAAGGCTTTGGCTGCTCACCAACTTTCTCACTTTCTGTGGAATCATGGATGTAAACTTTTAGCTCGGATGCATAGCCAATTTTGGCGCTTTTGGACTCAGATTGAGATTCATCCGGGGGCACAGATTGCTTCAGGTGTCTTTATTGACCACGGGAGTGGTTTAGTGATTGGCGAGACGGCCATTGTAGAAAAAGGAGTGATGCTCTATCATGGTGTCACTCTTGGAGGAACAGGGAAAGATTGTGGGAAACGTCATCCGACAGTTCGTCAAGGTGCGCTTATTTCAGCTCATGCGCAGCTAATTGGTCCGATTGAAATTGGTGAAAATGCCAAAGTCGGAGCGGGTGCGGTTGTGGTAGCAGACGTGCCAAGTGATGTGACTGTTGTTGGGATTCCAGCTAAAATTGTCCGAGTTCACGGGCAAAAAGATGCTCCAACGATCAAGAATTTAGAAGAAATCCGCGAAGAAAGTTATTACTCATCTAAATTGTAGTGAGAGATGGTTGAATGTAGGCTCAAAAGAAGGTGTATATAGCGTGCTATTAGAAGAATTTGAAGATGTAGTTGGGGTTATTGAACCAACAGATAGGCAGATTATTGATAAGGGAGAGGTTTGTAAAACTATCATCTTGTCCTTTAACGGGGAAATTTTGCAAGGCTTGATTGAATCAGAAGAAGTCTATCTAGGAGGCTATTTAAAAAATCTTAACGGTCAATTTCCTTGGTATATATATAAATGTGATGGAAATCGAGTGGCGGTCATGACGGCACTTATTGGAGCTCCGATGGTAGTCGGCCAGCTAGAGGAGTTGGCAGCTAGAGATTTCAAGAATTTCGTCATTTTAGGTTCCTGTGGCGTTTTGGATCGCTTGATTGAGGCGTACAAGATTATTTTGCCTGCTGCTGCTTTGCGAGATGAAGGGACTAGCTATCACTATGCCCCGCCGAGTGATGAAATCGCCTATGACGAATCCCTGTTGGTTGAGCTGGAAGCTATCTTTGATAAGCACGATATCGAGCATATCCGAACCAAGTCTTGGACGACAGATGCTTTTTATCGGGAGACACCTGATAAAGTTAAACGCCGTCTAACAGCGGGAGCCCAAGTAGTAGATATGGAAGCTTCTGCTATTATGGCTTGGAGTCAATTTCGTAAAGCTCAGGTTTATCAGTTCTTCTATACAGCAGATTATGTGGATCACCACAATAAAATCTGGGATGCCCGCCGTGAAGAGCGGACGGCTGATGCCATGACTTTTTTCACGATCGCTTTGACAATAGCAAAGGAACTAGAAAGGAACTGAGTAGAAACAGAAAGTTTGACACTAGATGACTGCTTCTGCAGTTGATTTTATCTACTTTCCAGTCACTCTCAGTATCGTAAAATATGATTAAAATCTATGACACCATGACCCGCAGTCTGCGTGATTTTGTCCCTCTGGAAGAGGGCAAGGTCAGGATGTATGTCTGTGGTCCGACCGTTTATAACTATATCCATGTCGGCAATGCTCGCTCAACAGTAGCTTTTGATACGATTCGCCGCTATTTTGAGTATCATGGGTATGAGGTGGCTTATATATCCAATTTCACCGATGTGGATGATAAAATTATCAATCGAGCTAAAGAAGAGGGGATCACACCTCAGGAAGTGGCAGACAAGTACATTGCTGCTTTTCGGGAAGATGTGACGGCGCTGGGGGTTCAACCAGCGACCCGGCACCCGCGCGTAATGGATTATATGACGGACATCATTGATTTTGTACAAGTCTTGGTGGACAAAGGATTTGCCTATGAGTCAGAAGGGGATGTTTACTTTCGGGTTGAAAAGTCCCCTAATTACGCTAAGTTAGCAAATAAAACCCTAGCAGACTTAGAGCTTGGAGCTTCTGGTCGGACAGATGAAGAAACGGCCCGCAAGGAAAATCCTGTTGACTTTGCTCTTTGGAAGGCTGCTAAGCCCAGTGAAATCTTCTGGGATAGCCCTTGGGGACCTGGTCGTCCAGGCTGGCATATCGAATGTTCCGTCATGGCGACAGAAATTCTGGGAGATACGATTGATATTCATGGCGGTGGAGCTGATTTAGAATTTCCGCACCATACTAATGAAATCGCTCAATCAGAGGCTAAAACTGGAAAGACTTTTGCCAACTACTGGATGCACAATGGCTTTGTCAATGTTGATGATGTCAAGATGTCTAAGTCTCTGGGTAACTTCATTACCGTCCACGATGCCCTTAAAACCATTGACGGACAAGTCTTGCGTTTCTTTTTTGCGACTCAGCACTACCGCAAGCCTATCAATTTTACAGAAAAAGCCGTTCACGATGCGGAAGTAAATCTGAAATATCTGAAAAATACTTACGAGCAACCCTTTACGGGAACGGTCGATCTGACAGACTTGCAGGTTTTTCTGGATAAATTCACCACTGCTATGGATGAAGATTTCAATGCAGCAAATGGCATTACAGTCGTTTTCGAACTAGCTAAGTGGATTAATTCCGGTCACTACAATCAAGAGGTGAAAAGCGCTTTTGCTGAGCTTCTGCAAGTTTTTGGTATTGTCTTTACAGCAGAAGTACTGGATGCGGATATTGAAGCCTTGATTGAGCAGCGTCAAGCTGCGCGTGTTGCCAAGGACTTTGCAACAGCTGATAAAATCCGTGATGAATTGGCAGCTAAAGGGATCAAGCTTTTAGATACCAAGGACGGAGTGAGGTGGATCCGTGATTGATGTCAATCTTATAAATGGTATTGCCTTGGCTTTTGAAGGTGATGCTATTTACTCAACTTATATCCGCCGTCACTTGATTTTCCAAGGATTAACCAAGCCGAACCAGCTACACAGAGAAGCAACCAAGTATGTGTCAGCTCGCGCGCAAGCTAACCTCATTTCTCAAATGTTGGAAGAAAAAATTCTGACCGAAAAGGAAGAAGATATTTACAAGCGTGGACGCAATGCCAATAGCCATACAAAAGCTAAAAATGCTGATATTGTGACCTATCGCATGTCGACAGGTTTTGAAGCCGTTCTGGGATATTTACACATGACCGATCAAATCAAGCGTTTAGAAGAGCTGATTGATTGGTGTATTGTGAGAGTGGAGGGCGCACAGCATGATAAAAACTGATTTTTTAAAATGGTTCCCTCAAGGGAGGCTTCAATCCAATCCAAATGCAAACGAAAATGAAGTGGCAATTCCCATTTCAAGTAATCAATGGTTGTTATTGAAGAAGAGCAGTTTGACACAGCGAGAGCAAGAGCTTATTTCTTTACTGCTTGAGAAAGAGTCTGCATTTGATGGTGGACCTTGGTATGATTATTTGGTTCATAATCGTGGCAAAATGCCACAAAACGTTCAAAAGATACAGTTTGTTCATTGTCATTTATTCCATTATGAAAATGAAACGATTGGGTCTTGGTTGGAAATGATGCGAACCATACTGCCCAATAGAATAGCAGATTTTCAGCTATCCTCTCAGGATTACATCTTTGTGCTGGATCAAACGCGGTTAGTTCCTGTAAAAGATGTGCTTCGTGATACTTTATCGGCTATCGAATATGACTTCAGCTTAACTCTGACGATTCAAATCGGGCAAATTTGGTCTCTAGTTTTTGAAGAAAGTTATTCAGAACTTTTTCAAGCGGAACATACTCTTTTCGTCAAATGGTGGGAGCAGGTTCAACATTCCAATGTGTATTCTTTTTCTCAACTCTTTTTGTGGGGGATTGGTCAAAAGGATTTCATATTGCCAATTTTAACGAAAAAACTTCATCAATTGATTGAAAGTCAAGATCAGCTCGTTGATATTATTGCAGCTTTGTGGGAAAACACGGCAGTTGTGACAAAAGCTGCCCAACAGTTGTATATTCATCGGAATACTTTACAGTATCACATCGATAAATGGGAAGAATTGACGGGCTTACAGCTAAAAGACCTGACAGATTTGACCCTGTGTTATCATATTGTCATCAATGATTTAGTGTAATGTTTTGTGCACCTTGCACAAAACATTTTTTTTATTTTGTTCACTTTGCCATAGGATAATGAAGCGTTTTCATATATAATAAAATCATAATAACAAAGGAGTTCTATTTTATGGTAGAATTAAATTTAAAAAATATTTACAAAAAATATCCAAACAGCGAACATTACTCTGTAGAAGACTTCAACTTGAATATAAAAGATAAGGAATTTATCGTTTTCGTTGGTCCTTCAGGATGTGGGAAATCTACTACACTTCGTATGATTGCTGGACTTGAAGATATCACGGAAGGTGAATGTTCAATTGATAGTCGCGTGGTCAATGATGTTGCGCCAAAAGATCGTGACATTGCCATGGTTTTCCAAAACTACGCTTTGTATCCACACATGACCGTGCATGACAATATGGCTTTTGGTTTGAAACTTCGTAAATACAGCAAGGATGATATTGAAAAACGTGTAAATGAAGCAGCGGACATTCTTGGTTTGAAAGAATTCTTGGATCGTAAACCAGCCGACCTTTCAGGTGGTCAACGTCAACGTGTAGCCATGGGACGTGCCATTGTCCGTGATGCAAAGGTATTCCTTATGGACGAACCACTTTCTAACTTGGATGCGAAATTGCGGGTATCCATGCGTGCAGAAATCGCTAAAATTCACCGTCGTATCGGAGCAACAACTATCTATGTTACTCACGACCAAACAGAAGCGATGACCTTGGCTGACCGTATCGTTATCATGTCTGCAACGAAAAACCCTTCAGGTACAGGTACAATTGGACGTATAGAACAAATCGGTACCCCACAAGAAGTTTACAAAAACCCAGTTAATAAATTTGTTGCAGGCTTTATCGGAAGCCCAGCGATGAACTTCATCAATGTAACTTTGAAAGGTGATGAAATTGTAGCCCAAGACCTTTCTCTGAAAGTACCAGAAGGTGCCTTGAAGGTACTTCGTGAAAAAGGCTATGAAGGCAAGAAACTCATCTTTGGTATTCGTCCAGAAGACATCAATACAGAAGCTGCTTTCCTTGAAACATTCCCAGACTCAGTAGTTCATGCTAAAATCTCTGTATCTGAATTGCTTGGCTCTGAATCTCATTTGTATTGCCAAGTTGCAGACAATGAATTTATCGCAAAAGTAGACGCTCGCGATTACCTCAAAGCTGGAGCAGGCATTGACCTTGGCTTTGACTTGAACAAAGCACACTTCTTTGACACAGAAACGGAAAAGACAGTTTACTAATTTATAACGCCTCTAGAATAAATTAATAAGAAAATGCAGGATGCCTTGTTTTATGCAAGACTCCTGCGTTTTTTTATAGAAGTTAACTATAAGGTGATTTATAAATAAGAAGAAGCATTTTAAAATTTATGTTATACTAAAGCTATGGAAAATAACGATATTGTCTACGGTGTACATGCTGTGACGGAAGCTCTCATGGCCAATACTGGGAATAAACTCTATATTCAAGATGACCTACGTGGGAAAAATGTTGCTAAGATGAAAGATTTGGCAGCAGAAAAAAAGGTTTCTATTTCTTGGACAAGCAAAAAAACACTGCAAGAAATGACAGACGGTGCCGTTCATCAAGGTTTTGTCTTGCGCGTTTCGGAATTTGCCTATACAGACTTTGAAGCGATGTTGAAAATGGCAGAGCGAGAAGAGAATCCTCTGCTGCTCATTTTAGATGGTCTAACAGACCCACATAATTTGGGCTCGATTCTGCGGACAGCTGACGCGACAAATGTTACAGGCGTCATTATTCCTAAGCATCGGGCGGTTGGTGTTACGCCGGTCGTCGCAAAGACCTCTACTGGTGCGGTGGAGCATGTTCCCATTGCTCGTGTGACCAATCTCAGCCAAGCTCTGGATAAACTAAAACATGCAGGTTTTTGGATTTTTGGCACAGATATGAATGGCACCCCTTCGACTAAGTGGAATACGGCAGGTAAACTGGCTCTGATTATCGGCAATGAAGGCAAGGGCATTTCTGCTAATATTAAAAAGCAAGTTGATGAAATGATTACCATTCCTATGAATGGACATGTGCAGAGCCTTAATGCTAGTGTGGCGGCGGCTATTCTCATGTATGAAGTATTTAGAAATCGCCTATGAAACGGAAAATTTTATTAGTAGATGGCTACAATATGGTAGCATTTTGGCAGGAGACTCGTTCTCTCTTTAACAAAGGGGAATTAGACGCAGCACGAACTATTCTGCTTAATAGACTCAGTAATTACGCCAGTTTTGAACAGTTGGAAATTATCTGTGTTTTTGATGCTCAGTATATGCCGGGAATTCGCCAGACTTATGATGAATTCAATGTTACGGTTGTGTTCACTGAGGAAGAAGAAACAGCAGACGATTACATTGAGCGTTTGGCAGCTGAACTCAACAACCCTATAAATCAAGTATCTGTGGCAACGAGCGACTTAAATGAGCAATGGACTGTCTTCGCACAAGGGGCTTTACGTGTATCGGCTCGTGAACTAGAAAAGCGAGTAGCTGTTACAAAGTCGGATCTGAATCAAATGAGCCAACAGCTTCAAATGGGAAAACCACCTTTGCGTCCTATGGACAATCCAACCTTGCGCGATTTACAGAAAATGATGGAGAAAAAGAAAGATGACTTTTAAAATTTTAACGGATTCAACCGCAGACCTTCCAGAAAGCTGGGCTTTGGAAAATGATGTTCAAATCCTTGGTTTGACTATTCAGTTGGACGGAATAACTTATGAAACAGTCGGAGAGAAGAAGCTAACGAGTGAGCAGCTCCTCTCTAAAATGGAAGCAGGGAGTCAACCAACAACCAGCCAAATCAATGTCGGTCAGTTTGAAGATATATTTCGTGGTTACGCTGAAATTGGTATGCCAGTTCTTTATATTGCGTTTGCTTCAGTCTTGTCAGGAACTTATCAGAGTGCGGTTATGGCACGGGATATGGTTTTGGAAGATTTTCCAGAAGCGGTTATCCGGATTATTGATACCAAGGCGGCATCTATGGGAGAAGGTATTCTGGTGATGAAAGCGGTGGAAGCGAAAGCTGCCGGTCAAAGTTTGGAACAAGTAGTAGCCTTAATAAAATCTTTAGTGCCAAAAGTGAAAACGTATTTTCTAGTAGATGACCTAAATCACCTCATGCGGGGCGGACGAATTTCAAAGACCGCAGCTCTTATGGGAAGTTTAGTCAATATTAAGCCGATTATTGCTGTGAAAGCCGATGGTAGGCTGGATTCTGTGGCTAAAGTTCGCGGAAAGAAAAAGGCCCATGCTGAAGTGGTGCGCATGACCTTGGAAGGCATTTCTGACCCACGCGTGGTGATTGCTTATGCTGGAGCAGACAGCCAAGAGGTGGCTCAAGTCTTAAAAGAGCAACTTCTTATGTCAGAGCAAGTCAATGAAGTTTTAATTTTACCATTAGGACCAGTCATTTCCACTCACACGGGTCCTGGAACTTTGGGACTATTCAGTATTGCCCATGAAAATCAAGATTAAGCGAAATGAAACCGTTCTTTCATAAATAATTTATCAAATATATTGACTTTTACCCCTAAAATTTGGTATGATAGTAGGCGGTATTGTTTACCCCATTTGTAGGGCCCCGGAACCTTCCAAATAACTTGCGGACCGGAACATCCGCCTTGTAAACAAAAACGATATTCATATAGGAGAAATCATGAACAAAACAACATACATGGCTAAGCCAGGTGAAGTTGAACGTAAATGGTACGTGGTAGACGCTACTGATGTACCTCTTGGACGCCTTTCTGCCGTTGTAGCAAGCGTACTTCGTGGAAAAAATAAACCAACTTTCACACCTCACACTGATACAGGTGACTTTGTGATCGTTATCAATGCTGAAAAAATAAAATTAACTGGTAAAAAAGCAACTGATAAAGTCTACTACACACACTCAATGTATCCAGGTGGATTGAAATCAATCACTGCTGGTGAACTTCGTTCTAAAAATGCTGTTCGTTTGATTGAGAAATCAGTTAAAGGTATGCTTCCACACAATACTCTTGGCCGTGCTCAAGGTATGAAGTTGAAAGTATTCGTAGGCGCTGAACACACTCACGCTGCACAACAACCAGAAGTTCTTGATATTTCAGGACTTATCTAAGGAAAGGAACAAATAAGCTATGTCACAAGCACAATATGCAGGTACTGGACGCCGTAAAAACGCTGTTGCACGCGTTCGCCTTGTTCCAGGAACTGGTAAAATTACTGTAAACAAAAAAGATGTTGAAGAATATATCCCACATGCGGATCTTCGCCTTGTCATCAACCAACCATTCGCAGTTACTTCAACTGTTGGTCAATACGATGTTCTCGTAAACGTTCTCGGTGGTGGCTACGCTGGTCAAGCAGGAGCTATCCGTCACGGTATCGCCCGTGCCCTCCTCCAAGTAGACCCAGACTTCCGCGACTCACTCAAACGCGCTGGTCTTCTTACACGTGATGCCCGTATGGTAGAACGTAAGAAACCAGGTCTTAAGAAAGCACGTAAAGCTTCACAATTCTCAAAACGTTAATCAAAACCTTATTATACCAACGTTTACAGCCACTTTTTGGTGTCAGTTGGTGTTAATTATAGTGATAAGTCGTTTAAGAGACTTAAAGCATCGGCATCTTGCTGATGCTTTTTTTCTGGCATCAGTTCCAGATAATATTGTTGAGTTGTCAAGATTGAATTGTGACCAAGGCGACGAGAAATATAGTCCAAGCTAATATCTTTAGAGAAAAGAAATGAAGCGTGGGTATCTCGTAGACCGTGAAATGTTGTTTTGCTCAGCCCTAACTGTTTGAGTAACTTTTGGAGTTGACCAGCTTGTTTGAAGCCGTTCCAATCAAAGACATAATCAGTTTTAGTGCTAGCTAATTGAAGCAGTGTTTCATAAATATCTTTATTGATTGAAATCTCACGTTTGGAGTGTTTAGTTTTGAGTTGGGTGTCATCGTTAGTAGGACTAATAGAGCGTTTAATTTTAACGCCATACTCAAAAATATCCTCTTTCTTGATTCCTAGAAGTTCCCCACGCCTTGCTCCTGTTTCAAGAGCGAGGGCAACAAGAATATTAAATTCTTCCTCTGTGTGGCTCAGGCAGTATTGTCTAAGCTGTTTGAACTCAGTAATAGAGAGTGGAACATTTCGTTTCGGTTGTTCTTGCCCTTTTGCTTTCAGAAGATGTCCAAAGTCATTACTAATCAATCCACGAGCGTAAGCATATTTCAGCGAACCACGGATTTTAAGGACGAGTTCTTTAACCGTCTTTTTAGAGTGAGTTTCTGCATACTGATCAATTTTCTTTTGCATGATGAGGTCATCAAGATGTTTCAATTGAATGCCATCAAAAAGGTTATCGACTACTACGAGAGTTCGCTTGTAGTTGATAAAGGTAGCTTCACGAACATCATTTTTCTTGATCGTGTGAACCCAATTCCTATAAAAATCGGTAAAATGGGTGGAGCGTTCAGCGATATTCTTACCACGCCCTTTTTCAAGCTCCATTTCTAATGTCCAAAGTTCCGCATCTTTTTTATTGTTGAATGTTCTAGTTTCTCTTTTGTATTGTCCTTTCTTGTAGAGTGATACGGTAGCACGGAAAGAATTTCCACGTTTTGTTATTGTTGCCATTTTATCAGCCTTTCTATAATAAAAATGATTGATAAAATAGACTAGTCACATATAGAATATATGAAAAATTAGATTTTATCAATCATTGGTGGCTATACGCAGTGTCTTTCTACAAAAGTCACTAAATTTGTTTTCAAGTATCTTTCTTGTTTTCCGACCATAAAGCATTGAAAATCAGGGTGGCTTCTGATGTACTTATCAAATGATTTAGGGTCAATGCCAAGAAAATCAGAGGCTTGCTGGCGTGTCAGTAGTAGGGGTGTATTATTCATTGTCTTCAGCCTCCGTTTCATATGTTTCTTTTTGTTGTTGATAACGGTTTGGATTATGGCGACGTGAATCCAGATATTTAGCGAAGAAATAGGTGCGTTCGATGATGAGACCTAACAAATTAGTGTTGTTTGCTCGTGCATACCAGACTAACTCTTCAAATTCAGTAAAGTCGTTCTCTTCGATAATATCGACTACCTGATGAATAAAATCCGAGGAGTTCATCTCCATCAAGAATTTATCCAAATCAAAGCCACAGCCAGTTTCAATATCTTCAATATTGTAAGTTGCTTTGTCAGGATGAGCTTCCGCATGGGTAAAGTAGTCAAATAAACCAGTGGGAGACATAACTACCTCCACATGTGCTGGACCGTTCAGTTTGTCACTGATGATATTTGATACTTGAGAATAGCTTTTCAATGAATCAAAGAAGAAAGCACCGTGTTTGTGCGACTTTTTGAACTCTCCTGTTTGTCTATTAACATCTTTATCATGCCAAGGACTAAGAATAAAGGGGATATGAAGTTCCTCTAAGATATTCAAGTAGTCCTCTGGTGCGCTTTCCTCGTAGAAGAGAAACGTCCATTTGGTTGAGCGTTGTTCTTTTGCCATAGGCAGTTACCTCATTTCTTTAGCTGTTCTATCTATAGGAGAATTTGAGAGTGGTTTTCGGATTTTTTTCAAAATTTTGTGATTATTGATTATTGACCTATTGGGGGTCGTAGTAACCCCAATAGGTCATGATAGATAAGAACATAAAAAGGGGGGGGCTGTCTGGCTTTTGCTTAACGCAAGCCACAGCCCCAAGGGATCAACGCTTTTGTCCAGTGAACCACAATTGGTTACGAACTCGAATAGGAGAGGAGAAATAATAGTCTGCGTGTTGGCTGACGATTTCTTCTTTTAATTGTGCTTCCATCTCTTTTAGGATTTTTTGCCCCTGTTGGTCTCTAGGGACTTTTAGAAAAATAGTGATGGTATCTTTTCGTATATCTACAATACACTTGCGAACAGCTCGGTTAAATCCGTTATGGATTGGATTGATAGTGGTAACGGTCTGGTGTTCAAGGTTGCTTATCTTCTGTACTCGTTCACGCTGAAACAGGAAGTGTCGCAACAGGAAAGTGTGATAGACAGATTGGATATAGTTCCAAAAACTATCTGTTTTCAACCGTTGTATTATCTCTGATCCAGCCAATAATAAGGCAAGTAGTAGTGAAATACGAGCTGATTCGTGACTTACAGAACTAATGGTGTCAGTAATGTTTTTAACCGTATCCAGATTGACAAGCGTGACAGTAGATAGTTGAACTGAAACATAATTGAACAGCCAAGCGAACACAGAGCAGATTGGAGCAATAAGTAGTAAGTATAATATGAGATTGAAACTTCTCATGAAGTAGGTTTTATTGGTCATAGGATACCTCGTTTAGTGTAGTAGGTTGGACAGAGTAGGGGCAGAACTTGGTAGGGATGTTCATTGTCGATAACTTGAATGATACCTGTCCCATGTCCTGTTGGAATGACAATCCCCTCTGGGTCTAGGTCTGGAAATAAAAATTGAGTAGTTTTCTGATTGATATTTCCAATTTGTAACAATACGTTTAGCTGTTCCCTCACTGAAATTGGGATAGTATTGTGGTCAAAACGCTGACTTACCAAAAACAGGTGGATTTTGGTAGCACGTCCTAACAAGGCAATCTGTGAGAGTAAGGAGAAAAAGGCTTCTTTGATATTCTTATTGACTCCCTCTGATAGAGCTAGGACTTCATCAATGACAATGGTTAGATGTGTAAATTGATGGTTGGGATTATCATACAAGATAGCTTGTCGTTTCTGAATGAGATTTGCACATTGACTTAATTGTTCGTTGACCTGTGATACAAAATCAGATTTTGAACGGTTTTCGACAGGGTGGATAACGGCAATATGATTTTCTCTTGCCCAACGACTTGGGGTATCAAATTTCGGGTCAATGATAATCAAGTCAGACATATGTTTCAAAATACTCAAAAAGTAAGTGAGAGCGTACGATTTCCCAGATCCCGACGAACCCGCTATAGCCCAATGATTTATCCTGTCTAGGTTGAGTTCAAAGTTTTTCATGATGGGGATTTTCCCTTGCGGTAAGCTGGCTGAAAATTTATCTAAATCGGGAATTGCCAACCGTTCTGAGATTCCTTTTTTCCAAGGGAAGAATAATCCACGCTGAATGTGTAAGTCATCCGTTTCTAAGGGGACAAAATAGGTAGCGTTTTGTTTTAGGAGCGTGTATTGTGGATAAAGTGAAGCATTGGCAATCAGAAAGATTTTCTTGTACAAGTCATCATCAAGGATATAGGCACATGGCAGACGAGGGACAAAGACAAAGCCGTCTTCTTGGATAATGATGTTAAAGGAGTTAGTATAGCTGGTTTCTCCCTGCATTAAAGCCCCAAGAGCCATATTTAGGCTCTGGAGCAGGTAAGATTGCAGGAAAGATCGGTTCAGCACATCACGAGATTGTGAAGCCATTACCGAACCTCCTTGATACTATCTGCTTTGAAGTAAATGTTATACTTCACTTCACAGGCTTGTAGAGTATCAAATTGAATCATGGATTGAAAAGCTGGAAGCTCAATCGTATCTTCAAATTTTACTTGGAATGGGTCTTGTCCTTCCTGTACAAACCATGCTTTGTAGGCTACGATTTCTCCTGTCGGTTTCCCATCTTCAAACCGTTGTTGCGGTTCAAGTTCGGTACTAAGTGAGTAAATCGGTTGTTTTTGATTGATAATTTTGTCAGCCAATGTAGTTGTGTAACCTCCCTTAGAGGTCTTCATTTTGAATGCCATAGGGCAGTTCCTCCTGTGTTGTAGAAAGTAGTGAGAAAACGATAGGCTCGGTTTTGGTCATGAGCTGGACTTGGTTTGGTTGTTTAAATTGTCTAACCACCTCCTATATATAGGAGATACAGAATAGGATTTTCGGATTTTTTGTAGAAAAAAATAAAAAAGCTAGTAGCAAAATTTTATTGCTACTAGCTAATAGGTTATGACTGGATTTTTTTCAGAACGTATTTACTGGACTCTAAATAGTATTTTTTAGCGGTTTTGTCAGTTCGACTGATTAAAGTGCCAGTTTCTGTAGCAGTGAGCCCATTCTCATACATGGCTTTAAAGGCAACACGGTGTTCTTCGTCCAATTCAGTTAATGCATCAAGGTAAAGCTGGTCTTCTACTTGCTTAATGATATGGTCTTCGCCAGAATAAGAATCACTCGGAATAAGTTCTTGAAGCGTTGTTTCTCGTCCATCGCTGGAGACAATAAAATCTAAACTAGATACTTGATGGTATCTCATTTTACGCTGATAGTTTGCCTCTTCTTTATCCATGTCATCTAGAATTTTCAGCCAAAACTCTTGTTTATCTGGTTCAAGATTAGCTACTAATTCGGCGTTTGTTGGGTAATGTGTTAGCATATACACCTCTTCTAACAGCCTGTTTTAGGAACAGAAAGAAGCGTATATGAGCAAAAATTGATTGCCGATAGGTGCAAAATGGCACACCAAACAGACGGCGAAACAATTCTATGCAAGATATAACCGTTATCGTTATATCATCATATCTGTTTCAATCCGTTCCATTTGGTGGCCACCATTTGGGACTGTGAAAATTTATTTACAAGTTTCCTTGTATGATTTCAGTATAAGATATTCACTTGTGTAAAAATAGTGTATTTTGATATAATTAAATTACGTAAATACATAAACAAAGGCGGCAAAAGATGAATGAAGAATTACAGAGTTTTTTCTGCGCGAAAGCTTCGGAAAGAATAGGGAAAATTATTACAAGTAGGAAGTTGAGTTTTTTTAAAATTTATCCTGAAAACTCAAATATCATTTCATGGATTGTATCGGGTAGAAGAACCAAAAGAAATCCATACTTGCTTACTGATACAGCAGTTCAAAGAATTAATGAAACTCTAAATGGTCAAGAGCTATCAGATGAGGAGAATAAATACGAGTGTAGAGTGATTTCTTGGGGAGACAATGACGAGGTAGAAAATTACATTCCTGAAATGATGAGATTGATTGTTAAGAATTTGACAGATGAACAGCAACTAGTTTTAAATGAAACACTGAAGGATGATATTTATTTTGCTGAAACCATAGCGTATACAGAGATTTTGAATGAACATAATGCTTCTTTTTTAGATGTAGACATGGAGCAACTATATACAGAAGATGTTCCTGTTTCTCGACATTTAGCTGAAATAGAAATATTAAATGCAATTGAGGAAGATTTTAAAAAAGAATTTATCGAGTTTCTTGATTCAACGAAATACGTCAGGACAAAAGTAAACGGAAAAGATGAATATGTAAACAAGGGGATTACATTTAAAAATCAATTTGGGTGCGACGATATTGTTAATCTATTTTTGAAAGTAGTGAAAGCTCATAAATTACCTATTGAAGAATCGATTGGATATAGGGTATATTCTATTGTGAAAAAAGATGTATCCAAGTTAGATTCTTTAATGGAACGTGAATTAGTCTATGATACAGTTTATGCACCTTATCGGGAGGATAAAATTTTTGAGACAGAGTTAGAATTTCAGCGTGGTATTATTAAGGCTGGACAAGATTATATAAAGTCTTTATATGATACACATAGAAGTAGAAATGAAGTTTGGAATACTTTAAGGGAAGAATATGAAGTATGATATAATTATGTAGTATAGAAAAAAATATATATTTGAAAAAGCTGAAATTACAGTTATCCCATTGAAACTATGGGATTGAGTTTATGAAGCAAAATGAAAGAGGTAGAACATATGGAAATTTTAACAATAGATAGTTTAATAGCTACTGCGTGTGATTTTTCACAAAAGATGTCTAGAGAAAACCATATTGAACTGCTAGGAGTTACAGATGGCAAAGCTGTCGGAACTTATGTTGAACATAGATTTAAAGCATACCTTTCGAGATGTTTTGACTTTAATTTAGGTAATAGTGCCAAAGGTATTGATTTACCAAGCGTCAATACCGACATAAAGGTAACTTCCATAAAACAACCACAGTCAAGTTGTCCCTTTAAATCAGCAAGGCAAAAAATTTTTGGATTAGGCTATAACTTACTAGTGTTTGTATATGATAAGATTGACGTTGGTGAAGAATGTCATTTAAATATTATTAATACTACGTTCATTGACGAAGAGAGAACAGCAGATTTCACATTAACAAGACAAATACTTGACTTATTATCTATTGGAGCGATAAAGGAAGATGTTATAGGTCTTCTTGAAGATAAAAGTGTTCCTGGAGATGAGATAGTTTATAATGATTTGGCTGATGAAATAATTACAAATCCTCCGAGACAAGGTTATTTGACTATCAGTAATGCTTTGCAATGGAGACTTCAATATAAACGAGTTATAAGTTTAAATAATGAAGTTGAGGGAGTGATTAATTTTGACTGGTAAAAGAGAGTTTGGTGATTATCAAACACCTCAAGAATTTTCTGATAGGATTTGTCGATTTCTTATTGAAGAACGACGAATTAAACCAAGAGTGGTTATTGAACCCACTTGTGGTTTAGGGAATTTTTTGGACAGTAGTTTAAAATTCAATGCTGAACGATATTTTGGGATTGAATTACAACAAGATTACTATGAATTTTGTAAAAAAAGGTTTGTTCAAGAAAACATCCAGATACTTCAAGGAGATATTTTTGAATTTCCCTTGAAAGAATTGTCGGGAGAACAAGATGTCTTGTTGATTGGGAATCCTCCGTGGGTAACAAGTAGTACTTTGTCTAGTTTGGATTCTAATAATTTACCTAGTAAATCTAATATTAAATTTTTAAAAGGAATGGATGCCCTGACTGGCGCTAGTAATTTTGATATATGTGAATATATAATTTTACAATTGATAGATGAATATAAAAAAACTAATACGGTTCTAGCTATGTTATGTAAAACTAATGTGGCTCGTAATGTATTTCAAGAGTTACATAGACAAAAAATTAACTTTGAATATTTTGATACAATTCAATTTAACTCTAAACAAATTTTTGATATTAATGCTTCAGCATGTCTATTGGTTATGAAATTATCTGAACAAAAGAATCTTCCTCAAACAAGTAACGTCTTTGAGTTTCAAGAACAAACTGTAGAATTAATTGGAAAGTATGGTTTTCATGACGGAAAATTTTACAGTAACCTAGAATTGGAATATGATTTTGATGGGAAATCACAATTTGAATGGAGACAGGGTGTTAAACATGATAATTCAAAAGTGATGGAATTAAATATTAGTCGTGGGAATATGATAAATGGTTTGAAAGAAACGGTTGAACTTGAAAATGGACTGCTATTTCCACTTATAAAAAGCAGTATGCTAAAGAAACCAATAATTATGGAATCCTCCAAAAAAGTTATTGTTACCCAGAAAAAAGTAAAGGAAGAAACTGAATATATTAAGTATGATTTCCCTAAAACTTGGGAGTATCTTAATAAACATAGAGATTCTTTTGAGAATAGAAAAAGCTCTATATATAACAATGCTCCTGCATTCTCAATGTTTGGCATAGGAGATTATTCATATTCAAGCTATAAAGTTGGTATCAGTGGATTCTATAAAAAACCATTATTTTCTTTGATGTATTCAGAGAATAAAAAGCCTATGATGATGGATGATACAGGATATTTTTTATCTTTTGATGATTATGACTTTGCCTATACGGTGATGCTAATTCTTAATTCAGAACCTGTTCAAGAATTTTTAAAATCTATTGCTTTTTTAGATGCCAAACGTCCTTTTACAAAAAAAGTATTACAACGGATTGATTTTAGAAAAATCATTGCATATTTAACGATTAAGGATTTAGTTCAAACAGAAATGGATTTAGGACTGGAATTTTACATAACCGATGAAATTTACCAGAATTTTAAGGATAATATTACTGGAAATCAGCTATCACTGTTTTAATATTTATAAAAAGTAAAACCACCTCATAATTGAGGTGTATGACTAGTCTATTTTATGGTGTTAATTGGTGTTAATTTTATCCAATATATATAAATATTAGACAATTTTTATGGAAGTTTCATTTTTGAAAATGTTGATATAGAGAGATTTTCATGATATGAGTATTCGTAGTTTTTATTTGAGAATTCTCAAACTATAAAATAGGGGCCAAAAGTTGATGGTCAAAAAATGGGGCACAAATATATTAGACGTGTCAGTTTAGATAAATTTTATGTTCTTGTGACAGGGGAGGAAGATACTTTCTGTTTTACTAGGTTTTGCTAGTTGTTTTGCCTTTGAATGATATAATCTGAATTAATGTTTATATTATAGCGATATAAATAATGATAGTGGAGGATGAACAGAATTGATTTCTATAAATAATAACTCAAAACTATTGAACGGTATAGTGAATATTGAAAGAGATTACATGAGTTACTTTGGTAAAGAGTTTGCTATTGATTATGAACATCTTTACAAAGAACAGTTTGATGACAGATTATGTCAATTATGTTCTAGCTTACACTATCAATTAGTGGAGATGTTAAGAATATTAAACGATAGTATAAATGGGGGTAAGCATTTCTGGGCTGACCCTAGTAGAGGCTTGATAAAAGTAATCTCGTTATCAAATAGATTTGTCAATAATCTCAAGAACTCTGGAGAGACTGTTATTATTGTTGAATACTATGATAAAGTAATGAAAAAATGTAATGATTTTCTATCGTCATCTGGTGGAAGTTCAGTGCCAGATGATATGATGGAAGTTGAGATATTCTATGAATTACCGATTTTTGAAGCATCTGATGTAATCCAGTTACCTAATAGTTCATCAGAGAAATTTCAATTGAAGCCAATTGGTGATGGTTCTTATGCAACTGTTTTTAGTTATTTTGATGAGAACTACAACAAAACTTTTGCATTAAAACGTGCGAATAAAACAATTTCACCGAAAGATTTAGAGCGATTTTATCTAGAGTTTGATACGATGAAAAAGTTACATTCCCCCTATGTGCTTGAAGCCTATTCTATTGATAAAACGAAAAATGAGTATGTTATGGAGTATGCTAATACTACTCTTTTGAAATACATTACAACTCATAATCAAAAATTGACTTTTGCTGAGAGAAAGTCTCTATGCCATCAGATTATAAAAGGATTTGAATACCTATCTGAGAAAGATATACTTCATAGAGATATTTCTCCAAATAATATTTTGATAAAAGAATATGAGGATGTAAAGATAATTAAAATTGCAGATTTAGGGAATGTAAAGTTGAGTGATAGTATATTAACATCTTTAGATACAGAAATAAGAGGTGCGTTTAACGATTATTCAGGACTTCAACGAGTAGGATATAGTAATTATAATTTTTATTTTGAAGGTTTTGCCTTGTCAAAATTATTGTACTTTGTTTTAACGGGACGGTATAGGGATTTTACAAAATTTGAATATAGTAATTTAGAGGAATTTATTAATAAAGGAACAAATTCAAATTTGAATCAAAGATTTAGTAATATTCATGAATTAAAGATGGCATTTTTGCAGATTAAACCCAAATAATCCCATCTCAAATTATGAAATGGGTGACTAGTCTATTTTATGGTGTTAAGTGGTGTCAATTTTATCCAAATTTATGGATTTCAGTCGGTTTTCATGGGAGTTTCATTCCCTTAAATGTTGATACAAAGGGATTTGTAAGGATTGAGTATTCATAGTTTTCAATAGAGAAATTCTCAAAACGTTAAGAACTAGCTACAATACAGTATTTACAACACTTCATGGTTCACACCATGAGGTGCTTTTTTTGCGATTTTTAGTAAAAAAAGCGCCACTTTTCACACCAAATTCACACGATTATTTATTTTAGGGTTCGGTAGGCGATTTCTCCAACGTCCATTGGAACGATGGTAGAGGTGTTGATGTAGTTTTTAGTTATGCAGTTGTATTTATGAAGTTTTACCATAGTGCTTCCTATTTTAACCATTATTTTTACGCTAATGTTTGTCATCATCAGTTATATAAGTAGTAAATTGTAGTCTGATGATTACTTTAAAAGTAGATAAATCATTTCTTTCTTTGCTGAATTCTAAATTATATGAAAGTCAGAGCACTGTTTAAATGTTGCTGTTACAAACCAAGGAAAAAGAGATACAAAAATAGCCTTTACAAACATATTGATTGTATGGGCTATTCTGTCAAAAATTACCAGCTAGGAAAAATAGCTATATTCTAAAAGCTCGATTTTTCGGGCTCTTTTTTCTAGTCTATATGATCATCTTCGTCTAGTGAGATGTATTGGTCAAGAGAAGAATGAATAAGGGTTAAAAATTTTTCTTTGAAGATTTGTGGCGGAATTGGCTTTTCTTGGGTGAGCCACACTTCAATGTTGGCAATCACATAATGTACTAATAGAGAGATGATAAAGTCATCTGGTAAATCAACAAGTGATTGATTCGGTTTGATATTTTCAAGTGCCCATTTTGTGTAAATCTTTTTTAAATAATTGGTCCAATAAGGGTCCGTTGAGCTAGAATACAGCATTTTTAGCCATTTTCGATTTTCATAAAGAATAGGGAAAATATTATCTGCAATGAAAAGAAAGGGGTCTTTATTTGTTAGTGTATTGTATTCTAAAAAAGCCTCATAAACAGGTTTATCAATGTTCTCATGAATTGATTCGATAATATCGTCAACATTATGGAAATGATGTTTATAAATTGCTTGGCGTGAAATGCCAGCTTTCTTGGCGAGGTCACTCATTGAGAGATTGACTTCATCAGGATTTTGCATTGCCAAGTCATAGAAAGCATCCAAAATCTTTTGTTGATTACCTTTTACCATATAAAACAACTCCTCTCTCTTTTTAGTATAATGAAAATGAAGAAAGAATTCAATTTAAAGCATAAAAATGGCTGTCAGAAAATTTGAGGTGCTTTCTATGTAATTAAAACAGTTCAATTTTTAATAGGGACTTGCTGATTTTTATGAAAAAATAAAATACCAAGCATCTGATGTCTTCTATTTATAAAAACAAACTTCCTCGAACATTAACTCCGAGGAAGTTTTGAGTTAGAAAAGAGAATTTTTATTCTTCTTTTTTCTTTAAGTGGAGCAAATAACCGCTGACAAGAATGAACATGCTAGCAATAACCAAGCTACTTTGATTTTCTTTGCTTCCTGTTTGCGGAAGTTGAGCTTTTCGAGTAGCATTCACAATTTGAGGTTGAGGAGTGTAGCGTAGGGTTGTAGCTTGACCAGCCTGAGGTTTTTGATTGATGATTTCAACAACTTCAGTAGAAGGTTTTTGTTCTTTCTCAAGATCTTTCAGTTGAGCTAATTGACTGCCAAAGATAGCATTGGATACCCAACGGTAGAAATGAATTGTATGAAGACGATTTGTTGGATTACCAGCATAGATAAAGAGTGGTTGTTCTTTGTAGTTACCAGAAATAGCTACAATTTTATTGGCTAGCTGTTCATTACCAGGCCACCAACCAGCGATATAATAATCACTGCCAGCAATTGAAGCTAATGTCTTGAAATTTGCAGGTACTTTAGCAATCCAATTTCCAGAGTTAGAATAGAAAAGATCATTCTTATTGTAACCACTAGTCAACGGATCTTTGTCATCAATGATCGCTTTCATCAAGCCTTCATAATCACCACCATTTTTGAGTTGTTCTGCGTCAAAGCCGTCAACCACACCGAGTTCTTCAAGGCGTTGCATAGCAGTTCCGCCTACTACAATAGTTGGCTTCAGACCAAGGAGGGACTTGTCAAAGTTGTCACTTTCTAAAACAATCACATCAGCTTCTTCAGGGGTATTGACAATGTCAAATCCTAAATTCTTCAAAGCAAGAGCGGTATGAGCAGGAGTATCCACACCAGCCCAATAGTATTGATGAGGCGGTGCATAAACTTTTAGAGCTTTTAAGGTTTGCCCTTGAGGAGTTTTATAAAGGGCATCTCCATAGATTGCATAGTTTTTCAGCAGGTTGGCAAAAGTAGGTGTATCCACGATGTAGCCATCGTCTGTCAAATAAACTTTCTTACCGTCTCGGATTGCACGATTGACAGCGCGAACGGCACTTTCTGAAGTATTGGCAATGACATAATATGGTGCTTTGTGGTCAATTTCGCTAGTCCGAGTAGCACGAAGAGCAGTTACTTCACCGAGTTTACCGTCAAAGAGTTTTTCTTTAAAGACTGCTACTGCTTTGAATCCCCTCATATCCGGGAAATTAACCAGCAATTCTGCATACATAGCAGCCCAAGCAGATTCGTTGGAGCCCTTGTAGAGGATATGGTTGGCATAGCCACGTTTAGCTTGTGCCATGTCAACAACCAAATCACCCTTCTTATAACTGCCAGTGTCTTCCTTCAATTCTTGAATGACAACACCATTTCTCTTGAAGTATTCAATCATATTGAAAGCTTGTTGAGAGTCATTGGATTTGTCAAGTTCCATTGGAATGACATAGTAATCAGGGAAGAATTTCTTTTGTCCATGTTTGATACGACCGACCACTTTACCATCTGGTCCAACTAATTCATTTTCAGCTTTTGGATCTTCAACCTTGTTGATACCACGGAGATAGAAGTTGAGGCGCATTTCCATGAGTTTATCAGGATCTTGGGACAGGTAAGAGATACCTCCAAGGACAGCGTGATAACCAGCTTTATAGGATTCTTGATTGCCCTCAGGGATTTCAACGGTATGTCCTAATATTCCGTGGTACATAGCATAAACACCAGTGTAGCCAGAGAAAGAGTCATCCCAGCCATCGCCCCAGTCTAACTTCGGAATGATGTAGTGGTCATACTTGGAATTGGCAACACCAGCACGGCCCATGTGGTGGGCATTTTCCAACATATTTTTTGACAAAAGGTCATATTCAAAGTTTGGATCGTGCGGTGGAGTAGCTGGCTCAATCAGGAAGTCCCTGACAAAGCCGTGGATGTCGTAAAGTGCAATTGGATTCCATTTGTTGATGAGTCCAGCAACAGTCCGGGTTTCTGGGTTGGCCTGATAGCTAGTATCGCGGTTTGGATCGATTCCGTTAGCTAGGGCACGGGTATTGGCAACATCTCCGTCAGGATTTTCTGTGAAATCAAAGAGGAAGATGAATTTCTTGAGGAGTTCTTTGACACTGAGTGTGACAGTCTTAGCATTGCCATTGGCATCGGTGGTTTTGAAAGAAATTTGATCTTTGGTCGCAAAAGTATTGAAGAGTCCAGTGATGATATCGATAGCAGGTTGTTCATCGGCGTGGGTATTGTTGATAAGGACTGGAAGTTTATAGTCCAGCGTGCCATTTTTCAGAGCCGCTAACATTTCAGCTGGTTTAGTGAGAGCGAGTCGATTGGTTGTATTGAGATAGCCGTCAATGCTTTTTTGATCAGAACTGATGATACCGAGTTTAACTGGACGTCCTTGAGTGCTGGTACCAATGTTTTCGATTTTAACAAGCCGGTCATTTTTAGCTTCTTGTCGACTTTTTTCGATAGCTGCTAACATTTCTTCGTGAGTATGGAAGTTTTCATATGGTCGGAAAACAAGTGTTTTTCGAATCGTCAGACCGGATTCTTCATTTGTTCCAACGAGCTCATGATTTCCGATGAATTGCCGATAGGTTCTGCGGATATTGTTTGGTGTCCGAAGACTTAAATCCTTTCCAAATAATTCATTGAATTTGAGAGAAAGTTTGAGGTCAGAGCCATTAGTTGTTTCCTCAATGGTGACAAATGAGTCTCCTGAAAAATCTCCTTTCTCCATATTCCAAGTTTTCCATTCGGCGATTGGCTTGTTATCTAATTTCCAAGAAATTTTACCAGCTGTAGCCCCCTGTTCCTGCACAGTCTCAGTAATGGTGGCTTTTTCAGACATATGGACTGTACTATTAGCTAATTGAACCTTTTTTTCTTCTGTTTCAGCTGCTCGTGTTTCTGGTTTTGCAGGAGTCTCTGTTCCGGATTCGTTTGTAGTAGAAGCCGAACTGTCTATTGAAGGAGCGCTTTCTGATTTTTGTGCTTCTTCTTGATTGTTTGTTGTGGGAAGCTGAGCTTCAGCTGATGAAGAATCTGGCGTTGCCGTTGCTTCTGTTGCGTTTGTTTCTGTACTTGACTTTTCGGCAGGGACTACCGTTTCTGTCTTGTTAGCAATAGGCTGTGTCTCTGTGCTATCTTGCGTATCGGCAGCAGCAGTTCCTTGCGTTAAAACTGCAACAAGAACGGCAGCCGACAAGCTGAGAACATTTGTGTACAACCGTTTCTTATATGAATTTTTCATAAGAAACCTCCTTTATGAAATTGAGGGCACCAAAAATAACGAAAATAGCTCTTAGTTATTCTCTGTTATTTTTCTCCCCTTATTATTTGAAGTATACAAAGATAGTATACCAGAAAGTGTAAACGGTTTCAATCAAAAGTGTAGACAAAAAATAGAAATATATCAAAATAAATAGATATGTAATGAATTTTGGCAGGAATTGAATAGCAGAAAATCCCAAAGCACACACTAAAGACTATCAAAGAATAAACTTCACCTCGAAAGTCTGACAATATTCTAATGAAGAAGGTTAGAGGTAAGACTTTTGCAACTGAAATATTCTTTGCCCCTGATAGCAAGGAAATCTTTCAAGATAAGTAGTTAAAGATTATACATTTTAAAAAGAATGAAGAAAAAGTAGATTGTCTTTGTATCGATTTCTGGGAGCGAGTAGGAAATTTGACGATGGGGAAATTGTCTTAAAAGTGGTATGATACCATATATATTAAAGATTTTAGGAAGGTGGGATATTATGAGAAATTCACTATATGAAAAAATAGTATGGTATGACTCTCGGTTTTAGAGTTGACAGCAATCAATAAAGAAGTAATAGTGAAGCGGCGTAAATAAATTAGAATTTGTGGGAGGAATCATAGTGAATGAATTTAACGAATATGTACGTGAATGTTTTTCTACAGTTGGTGATATTACCATAAAATCCATGATGGGCGGATACCTTGTATATTTTAATGGTAAGCTGATAGGTGACATTTGTAATAATGAACTGTTTTTAAAGAGAACGCCGACATCGGACAGACTTCTTGCAGATTCAGAACTGCGTTATCCGTATGAAGGGTCAAAGACTCTGATGCACGTATTCGACAAATTTGAGGATGCGAATTTGATTGTAGGATTACTGGGAGGAATGTATACGGAACTGTCCGAGAAGAAACCTAAGAAAGCCAAATGAGATTGACAAACTTCAGTTTGTTGAAGTTAAATAATTAAATAAAAACAATAATATAGCAAATTACAAAACAGTAAATCAAAAAAATGGTTTACTGTTTTTCTTGCTCAAAATGGGAATGAGGTCAAAAGAAAAAGCATCAATAAATCAAAAAGATACTTGACAAAACGCTTTAGGACAGAGCAAACCAGTTTTCGGGTAGCCTGTCCGACCCTCGGATGAAGTGAACGAGTTTTCGTTCAGTCCGTTGACCGAGATGACGAGCTTATCTTCGCCGAGTATCACGACAAGGCCAACCAGCTTTTGAAGAAGGCCAGCAGGCAACCAAGATTTTGATTGACCAGATTGAGGGGCGTCATCAAGAAGAAAAACAACAAGTGCTGGATTGTAGTATTCATTGGAAAGAATCAACAATCAATTGATAACGATTAAGCAGAGCTTAAGGGCAAAAGTCGTATTTTTCTCTTTCGGTTTATGCAAATTTCCTTTACTTATGCTACAATAGGAAAAAGGATGTTGATTGGAGTAAAAAAATGAAAGCGATTATTACGGTTGTTGGCAAAGATAGAACGGGGATTGTGGCAGGAGTTTCGAGCAAAATTGCAGAGCTTGGGTTGAATATTGATGACATTTCGCAGACTGTTTTAGATGAATTCTTCACTATGATGGCAGTCGTTTCTAGTGAAGAAAAGAAAGATTTTACAGAACTGCGCAATGAATTTGAAGCCTTTGGCAATACACTTAATGTCAAAATTAACATTCAAAGTGCAGCGATTTTTGACGCTATGTACAATATCTAATAGAGGTGAAAAATGGATATAAAGCAAGTTACTGAAACCATTTCCATGATTGAGGAGCAGAATTTTGATATTCGGACGATTACCATGGGGATTTCACTTCTCGACTGTATTGATACGGATATTGAGCGAGCAGCGGAAAAAATCTATCAAAAAATCACCACGAAAGCTCAAGATTTGGTGGCAGTTGGTGATGAAATAGCTGCGGAGCTGGGCATTCCCATTGTCAACAAACGTGTATCGGTGACCCCGATTTCCTTGATTGGCGCTGCGACAGATAGTGATGACTATGTGCCTCTAGCAAAAGCGCTGGATCGAGCAGCAAAAGAAATCGGTGTCGATTTTATCGGTGGTTTTTCTGCTCTGGTGCAAAAGGGTTATCAAAAAGGAGATGAAATCCTTATCCGTTCCATTCCGCGAGCTTTAGCGGAGACTGATAAGGTTTGCTCATCTGTTAATATTGGGTCCACCAAGTCTGGGATTAACATGACGGCGGTTGCAGATATGGGACGTGTTATCAAAGAAACTGCAGAACTTTCTGACATGGGGGCAGCGAAACTGGTTGTCTTTGCTAATTCGGTCGAGGATAATCCTTTTATGGCTGGGGCCTTTCATGGCGTTGGCGAAGCTGATGTCGTCATCAATGTAGGTGTGTCAGGACCTGGTGTCGTCAAACGTGCCCTTGAAAAAGTTCGCGGCGAAAGTTTTGATGTAGTGGCGGAAACAGTCAAGAAAACAGCTTTTAAAATCACTCGGATCGGTCAGCTTGTCGGACAGATGGCTAGTGAGCGGCTGGGTGTTAAATTCGGGATTGTTGATTTGAGCTTGGCGCCAACACCTGCTGTTGGTGACTCTGTTGCCCGCGTTCTGGAAGAAATGGGCTTGGAAACAGTCGGTACGCATGGCACAACCGCCGCTCTGGCTTTGCTCAATGATCAAGTCAAAAAAGGTGGCGTCATGGCTTGCAATCAGGTTGGCGGTCTATCAGGTGCCTTTATTCCTGTATCAGAGGACGAAGGTATGATAGCAGCGGTTCAAAACGGTTCCCTCAATTTAGAAAAATTAGAGGCCATGACCGCAATTTGCTCGGTTGGATTGGATATGATTGCCATTCCAGCAGACACGCCTTCTGAAACCATTGCTGCCATGATTGCCGACGAAGCCGCTATCGGTGTTATCAATCAAAAGACAACAGCGGTACGAATTATTCCAAAAGGAAAAGAAGGCGACATGATTGAGTTTGGCGGTCTTTTAGGGACGGCACCAGTGATGAGAGTCGATAAAGCTTCATCAGCTGATTTTATCGCGCGTGGTGGACAAATTCCAGCACCGATTCATAGTTTTAAAAATTAAAATGAGAGTGGGACAGAAATCAGTAGTTTCGTAGAAACTTGATTTCATCGTCCCACCTCCGCACGGTTGAGTAGGACTGTA